>ERZ778026.1024-NODE-1024-length-38083-cov-9.820027_pt1 | contig 38083 bp, 38 predicted proteins | sample MGYA00375756_ERZ778026 | MGnify/ENA primary metagenome ERZ778026 (study PRJEB29350, sample SAMN05389820) | bioreactor metagenome | isolation source: Ammonium sulfate bioreactor | place: South Africa: University of Cape Town | collected 2014-02-18 ... | reverse complement strand
TACTGTTCAACCCACTGACCACCGGTGTTGCGACGACCCCTTGAACCCGCAGGCGACAGCGTGCGGTGGGGGCCGATCACCCGGACCGGGCCACGTTCATGACCGGCACCAGCCGTCAGCTGCCGCCTCCCCAGGGCGCTGCGGTGCGCCGGATGGGGATCACTCGGTGAGCAGCACCCGGCTCTCCCACGGCCGGAGCTCCCCACCCGCCGCGTCGGGGTGCGTCGACAGGACGAGCGCCCCTCCGAGCAGTCCCTCGTCGACCGTCGCCGGCTCGCCGCTGAGGTTGGCCACCACCCGCAGCGTGGCGCCGTCGAGGGTGCGGACGTAGGCGAAGGCCTGCTCGTCGTCCGGCAGCAGCAGACGGTAGTCGCCGTGCACCACCACCGGGTGCTCGTGCCGCAGGGCGATGAGCTTGCGGTGGTGGTGGAGCACCGAGTCCGGGTCGGCCACCGCGGCCGCGGCGTTGATCTCCGTGTGGTTCGGGTTGACCGTCAGCCACGGCTCGCCGGTGGTGAAACCCGCGTTCGGCGAGGCGTCCCACTGCACCGGGGTGCGGGCGTTGTCGCGGGACTTGACGGCCAGGGCGTGGAGCACCTGCTCCTCCGGCAGCGCGGCGTGCGCCGCCCAGTTCACCGACTCGATGTCGCGGTACTGGTCGTGGCGGGTGAAGTGGCGTTGGTCATGCCCAGCTCCTCGCCCTGGTAGACGTACGGCGTGCCGCGCAGCAGGTGCAGCACCGTGGCGAGGCTCTTCGCGCTGGCCACGCGGTGCTCGCCGTCGTCGCCCCAGCGGGAGACGATGCGCGGCTGGTCGTGGTTGTCCCAGTACAGCGAGTTCCAGCCCACGTCGGCGAGGCCGTCCTGCCAGGCGCTGAGGTTGGCCTTGAGGTCGGGCAGGTGCAGCGGCCGGAGATCCCAGTTGGTGGCGCCGGCGTCCAGGCCGACGTGCTCGAACGTGAACACCATGTCGAGCTCGCCGCGGGCCGGGTCGCTGTAGAGGCGGGCGTCCTCCACGGTGGAGCCCGGCGTCTCGCCGACGGTGATCAGGTCGCGGCCGGCGAGCACCTCGCGGTGCATCTCCTGCAGGAACTCGTGGACGCGCGGGCCGTCGGCGCACAGGGCGCTGGCGTCACCGTCCGGCAGGCCGTCAGGTTTGGAGATCAGGTTGATGACGTCCATCCGGAAGCCGTCGACGCCCCGGGCGAGCCACCACCGCATCATCGCGTAGAGCGCGTGGCGGACCTCCGGGTTCTCCCAGTTCTGGTCGGGCTGCCTGCGCGAGAACAGGTGCAGGAAGTACTGGTCCCCGGCGCGTTCCCATGCCGATCCGGAGAAGAACGACTGCCAGTCGTTGGGCTCGTCCCGCCACCAGTACCAGTCGCGCTTCGGGTTGTCGGGGCTGCTGCGCGACTCCACGAACCACGGGTGCTCGTCGCTGGTGTGGTTGACCACGAGATCCATGACCAGCTTCATGCCGCGCGTGTGGACGGCCGCGAGCAGCTCGTCGAAGTCGGCGAGCGTGCCGAACGCAGGGTCGATGTCCTGGTAGTCGCTGATGTCGTAGCCGTTGTCGTCCTGCGGGGAGCGGTAGATCGGCGAGAGCCAGAGCACGTCCACGCCGAGCAGCGCGAGGTGGTCGAGCCTCGCGGTGATGCCGGGCAGGTCCCCGATCCCGTCACCGTTCGAGTCGGCGAACGAGCGGGGGTAGATCTGGTACACGACGGCTGACTTCCACCCACTCATGAGGGGCATCGTGCCTGCCGGCTCCGGTCCCGCAGGCGGTCGGCCGCGGGCAGCGGGCGCTCCGCTCAGAACACCGCTCGCCGTCGGGAGCACCTCACCCCCACCCCCGCAAGTGCCGACTCGCGCACGGGAAAGTGCCGACTCGCGGGGGTGGGTCGGTGGGTCAGGCCCGGACGCCGGCCTCGATCTTGTCGCCGATCTCCTTGTCGATGTTGCGCCAGTACTCGAACGCCCTCACCAGTACCGGCTCCGTCACGCCGTCCTTCAGGTGGCCCACGACGTTCTCCACCAGGCGGTCGCGGGCGGCGGCGTCGAGGACCTCGCGGACCATCGTGGCCGCCTGGCCCCAGTCGTCGTCCTCGGCGCGCAGCGTGTACGCCGAGCGCACCATCTCGCCGTCGGCATACCAGAGGCCGGACTCGTCGGTGCGTGACGGGTCGGCGTGCGGGCCGCCGTAGGAGTTGGGCGCGTAGACCGGGTCGGACACGTTGTCGACGCGCATCGCGCCGTCCTTGGAGTAGCTGTGCACCGGCACGATCGGCCGGTTCACCGGGATCTGCTTGTAGTTGACGCCCAGCCGGGCCCGGTGCGCGTCGGAGTAGGCGAAGCCGCGGCCGATCAGCATCTTGTCCGGGGAGAGGCCGATCCCGGGCACCAGGTTGTTCGGCTCGAAGGCCGCCTGCTCCATCTCCGTGTGGTAGTCGGTGACGTTGCGGTTCAGGGTCAGCTTACCGACCTTGATCAGCGGGTAGTCGCCGTGCGGCCAGGTCTTGGTGAGGTCGAACGGGTTGAACCGGTAGGTCTTCGCGTCCTCGAACGGCATGACCTGCACGTACAGCGTCCAGGACGGGAAGTCGCCGGCCTCGATCGTGTCGTGGAGGTCGCGCTGGTGGGCGTCGCCGTCCTCGCCCGCGATGCGGTCGGCGTCGGCCTGCTCGAGGAACTCGATGCCCTGGTCGGTCTTGTAGTGGTACTTGACCCAGAACTTCTCGCCCTGCGCGTTGACCCACATGTAGGTGTGGCTGGAGTAGCCGTTCATGTGGCGCCAGGTCTTCGGGATGCCCCGGTCGCCCATCAGCCAGCTCAGCATGTGGGCCGACTCGGGCGAGAGCGTCCAGAAGTCCCACTGCATGTCGTGGTCGCGCAGGTTGTTGCCCGCGCGGCGCTTCTGCGAGCGGATGAAGTGCTGGAACTTCAGCGGGTCGCGGATGAAGAAGATCGGCACGTTGTTGCCGACCATGTCGTAGTTGCCCTCGGAGGTGTAGTGCTTCAGCGAGAAGCCACGCGGGTCGCGCCAGGTGTCGGGGCTGCCCCGCTCACCGGCGACGGTCGAGAAGCGGATCAGCGTGTCGACCTTCACCCCGGGCTGGTAGAGCGCGGCACGGGTGAAGCGGCTGACATCCTCGGTGGTCTCGAAGTAGCCGAACGCGCCGCCGCCCTTGGCGTGCGGCTGGCGCTCCGGGATGCGCTCCCGGTTGAACTGCGCCATCTGCTCGATGAGGTAGTGGTCCTGCAGCAGGATGGGGCCGTCGGCGCCGAGGGTGAGCGAGTGCTCGTCGCTCGCGACCGGCGCGCCCCCGTCGGTGGTCGTGTGGCGCGGTTCGGTTGCGGTCACGATGTCTCCTTCGCAGTGGGCATTCCCCTCGGGGTGCCCGTGCTCACGCCGGGCAAACCCGATCGCGTCCGTCGGTGGGCTGGACGACGATGGCGACGTGGCCGTCACCGCCGAGTACCGCGCCGTCCTGCGTCTGCCCGGCGTCGGGACGCTCTCGGGTGTCGCGTTCCTCGCCCGCATCCCCGCCACGGCCGCCACCATCCGCAGCGGCGTCCGGCCTACGCGCTCGACGCGATGTCGGTGGAGCTGTCCTACATCGTCGGGCCCGCGCTGGGCACCACGTTGACGCTCACCACCTCCTCCACCACGGCGATGTGGATCGTCGGGATCGGCTGGCTGTGCTCGGGGTCGGGGCTGTGGTGGCTCGACCCGCCCACCCGCTCCGAGGGGGGCGACACGCGACCCGAGCCGATCCGCACCTGGCTCGACGCCCGGATGGTCGCCGTCCTGCTCGCCACCACCTCCGCGTTGTTCATGCTCTTCGGCACCGAGCTGGCGATGATCGCCGCCCTCCAGACGGGTGGGCACGCCGACCTCATCCCCGTGGTCAACGCGATGTGGTGCCTGGCGTCGCTCGCCGGCGGGTTCGCCTACGGGGCCGCGCGTCGGCAGGCACCGCTGTTCGGGCTCGTGGCCGCGCTCGGTGTCGCCACGATGCTGGTGGCGCTGGGCGGGCCGTGGTGGAGCTACCTGCTGCTGCTCGTGCCGGCCGGGATGCTCTGCGCCCCGTCGCTGGCTTCGGCGTCGGAGGCGGTCGCGCGGCTGGCTCCCGAGGAGTCGCGCGGCCTCGCCACCGGCGTGCACGGGTCGTCGATCACGCTGGGAGCGGCGGTCGGTACACCGGTGGCGGGTCGGCTGATCGACATCGGCTCACCGGCGCTCGCCCTGGTCGTCGCGGGGTCGGTCGGGCTCGCCGTGGCGGGCGTCGCCGCCGGGGTGTCGCGGCTGCCGTCCTCAGCGGTCTCTCATCCGATCTAGGGCAGACTCGGCGCCGATGACCGCGCCCGCTCTCCCCCACCGGCGTGCCCGCCACGTCCTCCGCTATCTGGTGGCGGTGCTGTTCACGCTCGTCGTGGCGATGGGCACCGTCCCGGACCTGCTGTTCGGGCTCGACCGCCGCAGCCCCTTCGCCCAGCTCGTCTCGTTCCGCCCGGTGGTGCTGGTCGGCGTGCTCGTGCTGCTGGTGCTGCTCGCGGCGCTGCTCCGGTTGGACCGGCGCGTGTGGCCGTTCGTCGCGGGCACGCTGGTGGTGCTGCTCGTCGGCGCCGGCATGACGCTGCCCCGGGCCTTCGCCGGGCCGCTGCCCACCGGCGGCACGCCGCTGAAGGTGCTGGCGTTCAACACCTACGAGGGCCAGGCCGGCGTCCCCGCCCTGGCCGAGCTGATCCGCACCGACCGGCCCGACCTGATCTCGCTCCCGGAGTCCGGCAGCCGCTTCGCGGCGAAGCTCGCGGTGGCCATCGAGCCGCTGGGCTACCGCCTGCACTCCACCACCGGCAAGGGCCGCAACGACGTGAACAACGTCACGGCGGCGGTGTCCGACCGTCTCGGCGACGTGGACGTCACGATCGGCCGCGACACCACCACGTTCCCCTACGTCGACGTCACGGGCGGCGCACTGGGCCGGCTGCACTTCATCGCCTTCCACTCGGTGGCGCCGGTGCCGGGATCGGTGCCGGAGTGGGTGCAGGACATGAACCTGCTGCAGAAGTGGTGCGCGGGCCCGACGCCGGCCGTCGTCGCCGGCGACTTCAACGCCACCCTCGACAACTCCCCGCTGCGCGACGGCACGGCGGGCTGCGGCGACGCGGCCTCCCAGCGCGGCGACGGCCTCGTCCCGACGTGGGGGCCGTACGCGGCCGGGCCGGGCGTACGCGACGCGGCCGGGCCGCAGATCGACCACGTGTTCGCGACGGCGGGCATCATCGCCGAGGAGTTCGGCGTGCACGACCTCCCCGGTAGTGACCACCGCGCCGTCACGACCACGTTGCGCCTGCCCTAGCTGCTAGGCCCTAGCCGACGGTCAGCGGCACCGCGATCTCGCGCGCCCAGGTGGCGAACGTGCGCGCGGGGCGTCCGGTGACCGACTCCACCGCGTCGGTGATCTGGTCCGGCCGGCCGTCGGCCGCGGCCCAGTACTCGAGCAGGGAGTCGGTTACGAACGGCGGCATCGTCGCGGTCATGAACGCGCGCGCCTCGTCGTGGGAGACCGGGTCGATGCGCACCTCGCGGCCCAGCGCGTCGGCCAGGATCTGCACCTCCTGACGCCGGGCGGGCGACTCGGGCCCCTTCAGCGTGGGGGCCGTGCCGTCGTGGGGGCCGCCGGGGCCCGCGAGCAGCACGGGCGCGGGGGTGTCGGCGATGTCGCGCTCGTCGATCGCGGAGTCGCCCGACTCCGGATAGGGCAACCGGACGACACCGTCGCCGAGGATCGGACGGACCCACTGCCGCGCGTTGCCGGCGAATCCGCCCGGACGCAGGAACGTGGTGGCGAAGCCCAGCACGGGCCGGCTGCGGCGGTCCGTGCCGCACCGGGCCGGCCCGCCGGCGAGGGTATGGAGTCCCTCTACCGCGACGAGCTCGCCCGCCGCCGGGATCGTGGCCACCTGCCCACCTACACCCGGTTCAGGGGCACGATCGCCGCCAGCCCGGCGTTGCGGGCGCGGCGCGCGCACCTCTCCGCCGCGATGCGCGACAACCTCGCCGCGGCGGTGGCCGACGGGACGCCCGACTGGCGCAGCCGGCTCGTCGCCGCCGTGTTCGCCGCCGTCACCGAGGTGCTCGACGGCGAGCTCATCCGGCCTCTCGACGCCGATGCCGACCACCCCGACGAGGTGCTGGACGGCATGTCACCGACGATCGCGACGGCGTTCGGGCCCTACGGCCGCCACCGCCCCGATCCCGTCAGCCGGTGGCCGACAGTTCGCCCTCGACGAACACCTCTTCGAGCGTGAACGACTCGATGTCCAGCACGAAGCCGCGCACCCGCGTCTCGGGGTGCAGGAACGGGTCGTGCCGCAGCTGCGCGAGGTCCCGGCGGACGCTCACCACCGGGTCCCGGAACGCGTGGCTGCGCCACGCCGGCCGCATGCCCACCTCCTGGGCGAGCTCCTCGGAGAAGTCGTCGTCGGTGAACGTGAGCAGACCGCACCCGGAGTGCTGCACGAGCAGGATGTCGCGGGTCTGCAGCTTGCGCTGGCTGATGGTGAGCGACCGGATCACGTCGTCGGTGACCACGCCGCCCGCGTTGCGCAGGACGTGCACCTCACCGAGCTGCATACCGAACAGCGTGAACACGTCGATCCGTGAGTCCATGCAGGTCAGCAGGGCGGTGTGCAGCGCAGGTGGTACGGCGAGCCCCTCGGCGCGCGTGGCGGCCAGGCGGCCGCCGCCGGCCTCGTAGCGGTGCAACAGTTCCTCGAAGGCCATCGGGGTCCCTTTCTTCTATGAAGCGGCTACCGTCTCCGCGATCTCGTACGTGTTCAGTGCCGCGCCCTTGCGGAGGTTGTCACCGCAGACGAACAGCTCGAGCGTGTTGGGGAAGTCGAGCGACTGCCGGACGCGCCCGACCACCGTGGGCTCGCCCCCGACCGTGTCGGCCGGGGTGGGCCACTCACCTGCGGCCGGGTCGTCGCGCAGCACGATGGACGGCTGCGCGCCGAGCACCTTGTGCGCGGCCTCGACGGAGACCTCGCGACCGAACGTGGCGTGCACCGCCAGCGCGTGCGTGGTGATCACCGGGACGCGCACGCAGGTGGCGGAGACCTTGAGGTCCGGGATGCCGAGGATCTTGCGCGACTCGTTGCGGACCTTGAGCTCCTCCGAGCTCCAGCCGTCGTCCTTGAGCGAGCCGGCCCACGGCACGACGTTCAGGGCGAGCGGCGCCGGGAACGGCGAGTCGGCGGGCAGACCCGCGGCCGCGAGGGCCTCGGCCACGTCGCCGGCCCGGTGGCCCAGATCCTTGCCCGCGACGGCCGACAGCTCGGCCTGCAGCCGGTCGATGCCGGGCTGGCCGGCTCCCGACGCGGCCTGGTACGACGCCACGACCAGCGCCTCGAGCCCGAACTCGCGGTGCAGCGCGCCCATCGCGGCCATCATCGACAGCGTGGTGCAGTTGGGGTTCGCGATGATCCCCCTGGGACGGCGTCCAGCGGCCTCGGCGTTGACCTCGGGCACCACCAGCGGCACCTCGGGATCCATCCGGAACGCGCCCGAGTTGTCGACGGCCACCGCACCGCGCGAGACGGCGATCGGCGCCCACTCGGCGCTGACCTCGTCGGGCACGTCGAACAGGGCCACGTCGACGCCGTCGAAGACCTCGGGCTCCAGCAGCCGGACCGTGACGTCCTCGCCGCGCACCTTCAGCACCTTGCCCGCCGAGCGGGCCGAGGCGACGAGCCGGATCTCCGACCACGGCACGCTCTCCCGCGCGTCGATGATCTCGATCATGGTGGTGCCGACGGCGCCGGTGGCGCCGACGATCGCGAGGACCGGCCCCGCCGAGGGTGCGTTCGCGAGCCCGCTCATCGTCCCGTCCCTCCGTACACCACGGCCTGCTCGTCCCCGCCCAGCTCGAACGCGTCGTGCAGCGCCTTGACCGCCGTGTCGAGCTGGTCGACCCGGCAGATCACGGAGATCCGGATCTCCGAGGTGTTCATCGTCTCGATGTTGATGCCGGCGTTCGACAGCGCCTCGCAGAACGTGGCCGTGACGCCGGGGTGGTTGCGCATCCCCGCCCCGATCAGCGAGACCTTGCCGACCTCGTCGTCGTGGATGAGCTCGGCGAACCCGATCTCCGCCTGGGCCGCGGTGATCGCGGCGACCGCGCGCGCACCGTCGGTGCGGGGCAGCGTGAACGTGATGTCGGTGCGCCGGTCGGACACGTGGCTGATGTTCTGCAGCACCATGTCGATGTTGATGTCGGCGTCCGCGACGGTCCGGAAGATGCGCGCGGCCATGCCGGGGGTGTCGGGCACCCCGGTGATGGTGACCTTGGCCTCGGACCGGTCGTGCGCGACCCCGGTGATGATCGCGTTCTCCAACGGAATCTCCTCGATCGAGCCGGTGACGAGCGATCCCGGCTTGTCGTTGTACGAGCTGCGGACGCGCAGCGGGACGTTGTAGCGGCGCGCGTACTCGACCGCGCGCAGGTGCAGGACCTTCGCCCCGCACGCGGCCATCTCCAGCATCTCCTCGTAGGTGATCTGGTCGATGAGCTGGGCGTCGGGGACGATGCGCGGGTCGGCGCTGAAGATGCCGTCGACGTCGGTGTAGATCTCGCAGACGTCGGCCTGCAACGCCGCGGCCAGCGCCACGGCGGTGGTGTCGGAGCCGCCGCGGCCGAGCGTGGTGACGTCCTTCGTGGACTGGCTGACGCCCTGGAACCCGGCCACCAGCACGATCGAGCCCTCGCCGATGGCCTCCTGCAGCCGCTGCGGGTTGACCTGCAGGATGCGCGCGTCGCCGTGCTTGGACGTGGTGACCATGCCGGCCTGCGAGCCGGTGAACGACCGCGCCTGTGCCCCGAGGGAGTGGATGGCCATGGCGACCAGCGCGTTGGAGATGCGCTCGCCCGCGGTGAGCAGCATGTCCATCTCGCGCGGGGGCGGGGCCGGCGACACCTGCTCGGCGAGGTCGAGGAGCTCGTCGGTGGTGTCACCCATCGCGGAGACGACGACGACGACGTCGTGCCCCTCCTTGTGCGTGCGGACGATCCGCTCGGCGACTCGTCTGATGCGATCCGCATCCGAAACCGACGAACCGCCGTACTTCTGCACGACGAGGGCCACCGCCGACCTCCTCCTACTGGCACGGCGCGCGTGCCCCTTGGGCTCATCACCCGGCCGGGCCCGCGCCCCGGGGCGCGGCGCTCCACCTCGGGCGCTGGTCGGGAGCCCACCCTACCGGGACGCGACCGCTACGCCGACCGGAATGACCCACAGCACACGGTGGTGGTCGTCGGGCCGCCACGGAGCCGAACCAGATCGCCTGAACGGGTGAACTGGAACGGCCGGAGAAGGCACCCGTGGTTACCGTCCGATTGTCCGATATCGCCGTTTCAATTTCGCTCTTGCGCCTGGAATTCGTCGATACATCCGCTTGCGCGGTGCATAGAAGGCCTACTCTCCGCCTTTTCGGCACGGCAAGCCACCCCGGGAAGGTGCACCCGCAGCGCATCGCCGCCTCAACGCGATCGTTGAGGCAGCAACCGCCCCTGACGGCTCCCCACGACACCGACCGCGCCCGTCGTCCGCTCAGGGAGGGGAGAGAGGACTGTCGATGCCCGCTCATCGCAGAGCGCCCGCACCGGAGGCGGCGCCCGGCCAGACGTCGTCCCGCGAGCTCGGACGTCGCCGGTTCATGGGTTACCTGATCGCCGCTCCCACCCTCGCGGTGGCCGCGGGCGGCGCCTGGGAGTTGCTCACCCCCGACGACGCGAGTGCGGCGATCCCGTCGCCACCGCAACCGTCGGACGCCTACGACCTCGGGGACCTGCAGAACGATGCGGCGCTCCCGACCGCGTACCTGATCAAGATCGTGATCAACGAGGACGGCACCGCCTCGTTCGCGATGCCCCGCGCCGAGGTGGGCCAGGGCATCACCACGACGGTGGCGATGATGATCGCCGAGGAGCTCGACCTCCCCCTGGACAAGGTCACCGTCTCCCTCGCCGACGCCCGGCCCGAGCTGATGCTCAACCAGCTCACCGGCGGCTCGAACTCGGTGCGCAGCCTCTACATCCCGGTCCGCACCGCGGCGGCCCTCGCGCGCCAGCAGCTGCTGCTGACCGCCTCGAAGCAGCTCAACGTGCCGGTGGAGCAGCTGACCACCGCGGGCGGCAACATCCTCACCCCGACCGGCAAGGCGCTGAGCTACGGATCGCTGGCCGTGCCCGCCGCGTCCTTCACGCTGACCTCGACCTCGGTGCTCGTCAAGCCGACGTCGAAGTTCACGCTCCTGGGCACGCCGCAGAACCGCATCGACGCCCTCGACATCGTCACCGGGCGCAAGCAGTTCGCGATGGACCTCGAGGTCTCCCCCGACGCGAAGCCGACGATGGTGGCCCGGCCGCCGACGATCAACGGCAAGCCGAAGAAGGTCAACAACCTGGCCGCGGTGCTCGCCCTGCCGGGCGTCACCGACGTCGCCATGATCACCTACGGTGTGGCGATCCGCGCCGAGACCTTCGGCCAGTGCATCGACGCGATCCAGGTCATCGACGTGGACTGGGCCGGCGGCACCGTGGACGGGCAGTCCGACGAGAGCGTCGAGAAGAAGCTCAAGGCCGCGCAGCTGCCGCTGGCCGTGCCGAACCTGCTGACGAAATCGGTCGACACCGAGATCACCTTCGCGTTCGCCAGCAACTCCCCGCTGGAGCCCGACTGCGCCATCGCCGACATCAAGGGTGGCAAGGGCGAGATCTGGTCGAGCCTCAAGGTGCCGATCTGGGCGAAGCAGAACATCGAGGAGGAGCTGGGCATGGCGCCGGGCTCCGTCACGGTGCACGTCGCACAGGGCGGCGGCTCGTTCGGCCGCCACCTGTTCCACGACGTGGCCCTGGAGGCCGCCGAGGCGTCCAAGAAGATGGGCAAGCCCGTCAAGCTCATGTGGACCCGCACCGACGACTTCCGCCAGGGCCGCACGCACCCGATGTGCGTCGCGAAGGTCCGCGCGACCTACGCCCTGGGCAACGTCATCAGCTACGAGCAGCGCCACACCAGCGTCCGCACGGACTTCACCCACGGCCTCGGCGAGGTCCTCACGGCCACCGCCGCGAAGTCGCCGCTGGTCGGCAACTACTCGTTCGCGCAGTCGATCTTCCTGCTCAGCCAGTCGTCGCCCTACAACTTCGGCGTCACGACCCAGCTGCTCAACGAGGTCGACCTCGGCTACAACACCGGCAGCATGCGCAACATCTACTCGCCCAACACCGTCACCGCCGAGGAACTGGTCGTCGACGAGCTGGCGAAGCGCATGGGCAAGGACCGCGTGGACTTCCGCAGGTCCTTCCTCAAGGACGAGCGCCTCAAGGCCGTGCTGGAGAAGGCCGCCGACAAGGGCGAGTGGGGGAGGTCGCTGCCCGACGGCGTGTTCCAGGGCATCGCCCTGCACGGCGAGTACCGCGGCGCGATCTGCACGGTTCTCGAGCTGGACTGCCGCCCGGAGACGGTCAACCGGAAGATCAGGGACGCCGTCACCGGCCCGCGCGTGACCCGGGCGACCGTGGTGGTGGACGTCGGGCTCGCGCTCAACCCGCGCGGCCTCGAAGCACAGATGATCGGCGGGTTCAACGACGGCATCGCGATGGCGCTGACGTCGAGCCTGCACATCAAGGACGGCATACCGCTCGAGGGCAGCTGGGACAACTACTTCTACACCCGGCAGTGGAACACCCCGCCGGAGATGAACGTCGTGATCATGCCACCGACCACGGGTGAGCCCGGTGGCGCCGGTGAGCTGGCCGTGGCGCCGTCGATGGCCGCGGCGGCCTGCGCGTACGCGCAGTCGATCGGGCGGATCCCCACCTACTTCCCGATCAACCACGGGACGCTGGGCTTCGAGCCGTACCCGCTCGAGCCCTCGTCGCCGAACTCGCCCACCGACGGCCTCACGAACCGCATCTAGGAGTCCCTGTGTCCACACACGTGTTCAACGTCAACGGCCGGCGCGTCTCCGTCGAGTGCGACGACAGCGTCCGGCTGCTCTGGGTGTTGCGCGACCTGCTCGGGATCCACGGCCCGAAGTACGGCTGCGGTCTCAACGTCTGCAAGGCCTGCACGAGCCACATCAACGGCACGGCGTTCAACCCCTGCTCGGTGCCGGTCTCCGACATCAAGGAGTCCGACGAGATCACCACCATCGAGGGCCTCGCCGCCAGCGTCGGCAAGGACCTGCACCCGATGCAGGAGGCCTGGCTCGAGGGCGACGTCGCGCAGTGCGGCTACTGCCAGCCCGGCCAGATCATGGCGGCCGCCGCCCTGGTGAAGGAGAAGGGCGCCGACATCAGCGACGACGACCTCGACCAGATCCGCAACATCTGCCGGTGCGGTACCTACCACCGGATCCGCGAGGCGATCAAGGCCGGCGCCGCGAAGATGTAGCGCCGGGTACGGGAGGCCGGGGCGGGGACGTGGGCGATCACGTCCCCGCCCCTCTCTGCTGCTCCTCGACCGAGTCCCGTCGGCACCCCATTTTCGGGTGGGCTCCCCACCCGACGACGGCTGCGCCACGTGGCCTGCCCGACCCCACGATTTCTCCACTCAGAGACGTCGGCCGCGGGGTCGGTCTGCATCGCCACGAGCCACTCCGGGGCACCTGATGACGGCCGGCAGGCTGATCCGCAGGACCCACCCGGTGCGCAGCGCCGCCGTCATCGCGGCCACGGCGCTGCTGTCCCTGCTCGACATCGGAGTCCGCAACGTCGGCCTGCCGGTCGGAGCGGCGGCCGGCCAGGCGATGGACCTGCTCGGCGTGCTCGTGGCCCTCTGCGACGCCACCGCGCCGGCGGCGCTGCCCGTCGTCCTCCCGCCCCGGTGGCGGTTCTGCGCGACGACGGGCGTGGCTGCCGTCGCGGTCCGGTCGGAGTGGGTGGCCGGCCTGGTCCTGGCCTGAGCCGGGTCAGCTCACGCGGCGCACGATGCGGACGACGACCGAGGTGATGACGTACCAGATGATCGCGGCCACGCCGTAGTTCAGCAACACGCCGACCTTCGGGTCGGCCGGCAGGAACAGGTTGGACAGGCCGAGGTCGAAGTTGCCGGCCAGGTCCTTGATCGCCGCCGCGAACGTGTTGCCGAAGTTGGCGTCCAGCAGCGTCAGCACGATGAAGACGACGAGCACCGCCACGATCAGCAGGCCGATGATCCTCAGCACGCTCGCCAGCAGACCGGCGCCGCGCCGAGCGGTGGTTCCCACAGCCATGACTGTCCTCCCCTAGGGATAAGGCCGTCATAGTGGCACGTCGGGGCCTCCGGTACTTACTCACCGGTATCACCTGATCGGGTGAGCTGTTCCGGGGTGGGGGTTGCCGGGCCACCCGGGGGACGGGCTACTCTCGGACGCGTGGTGCGCCTGCTCCTTCGCCGCCGCGGCGGGGTCTGACCGACCGGCCCCTCGTCGCGGGTGTTCGGCGTGCGCCGGTCTCGTCTGCTGATCGGCCACCCACAGGAGCACTTCGCATGACCACGTCACCCGACGCCTACTCGTCGTCGTCCCAGAGCCGGCTGCGCACGCCGTCGCGCCCCGCGCCCGCCGGCCAACCCGCCTGGAACCCACAGCGCGGTTCGCACCTGCCCTACCAGCGCTACAAGCCGTTCCACGAGCTGGTGGAGCCGGTATCGCTGCCCGACCGCACCTGGCCCGACACGCGCATCACGAAGGCCCCGCTGTGGTGTGCCGTCGACCTGCGCGACGGCAACCAGGCCCTGATCGACCCGATGAGCCCGGCACGCAAGCGGCGCATGTTCGAGCTGCTGGTCCGTATGGGCTACAAGGAGATCGAGGTCGGGTTCCCGGCCGCGAGCCAGACCGACTTCGACTTCGTCCGCGAGATCATCACCGACGACCTGATCCCCGACGACGTCACCATCCAGGTGCTGACCCAGGCCCGCCCGGAGCTGATCGAGCGCACCTACGAGGCCTGTGAGGGTGCGCCGCGCGCCATCGTCCACCTGTACAACTCCACGTCGATCCTGCAGCGCCGGGTGGTGTTCCGCTCCGACACCTCCGGGATCGCGAAGATCGCCACCGACGGCGCCGAGGAGGTGCTGCGGTTCAGCGAGAAGTACCCGGACACCGACTGGCGCTTCGAGTACTCGCCCGAGTCCTACACCGGCACCGAGCTCCAGTACGCCGTGGACGTCTGCAACGCCGTCTCCGCGATCTGGCAGCCCACGCCCGAGTCGCCGATGATCGTCAACCTGCCGGCGACGGTGGAGATGGCCACGCCGAACGTCTACGCCGACAGCATCGAGTGGATGCACCGCAACCTCGCCCGCCGCGACGGCGTCGTGCTGAGCCTGCACCCGCACAACGACCGCGGCACCGGTGTGGCCGCCGCCGAGCTGGGCTACCAGGCCGGCGCCGACCGCATCGAGGGCTGCCTGTTCGGCAACGGCGAGCGCACCGGCAACGTCGACCTGGTGACGCTGGGCATGAACCTGTTCACCCAGGGCATCGACCCCCAGATCGATTTCTCCGACATCGACGAGATCCGCCGCACCGTCGAGTACTGCAACCAGCTGCCCGTGGCCGAGCGCCACCCGTGGGGTGGCGACCTCGTCTACACCGCGTTCTCCGGCAGCCACCAGGACGCCATCAACAAGGGCTTCGACGCGATGAAGGCGGCCGCCGAGGAGGCCGGTGTCACGGTGGAGGAGCAGCCGTGGGAGGTGCCGTACCTGCCCGTGGACCCCAAGGACATCGGCCGCTCCTACGAGGCCGTGATCCGGGTGAACTCGCAGTCCGGCAAGGGCGGCGTCGCCTACATCATGAAGGCCGAGCACAGCCTCGACCTGCCCCGCCGCCTGCAGATGGAGTTCTCGAAGGTGATCCAGGAGGTCACCGACTCCGAGGGCGGCGAGGTCTCCCCCAAGGAGATGCGCGACGCGTTCGACATCGAGTACCTCGACCGCGTCACCCCGCTGAAGCTCATCCGCCACCGCCTGAGCAGCGACGGCGAGGGCACCGACGAGATCGTGGCCACGGTGCGGGTGGAGAACGACCTGCACGAGATCACCGGCAACGGCAACGGCCCCATCGCCGCGTTCGTCGACGCGCTGGCCGGCATCGGCTTCAACGTGCGCGTCCTCGACTACCACGAGCACGCCATGGGCGGCGGCGACGACGCCCGCGCCGCGGCCTACGTCGAGTGCGCGGTGGACGACAAGGTCCTCTGGGGCGTGGGGGTGGACGGCTCGATCGTCTCCGCGAGCCTCAAGGCCGTCGTCTCGGCGATCAACCGCGCGATGCGCTGACCGATAGTCCCTTCCGCCGCGGTCCGGCCCGTAGTACCCATGCCTTCCGGGAACGACGACGGATCGGGCGGACGTGGACCAGGCGCACGAGGCACTCCGGCTGGCCGACGCCGACCCGGGGCGGGCCACCACGCTCGCCACCGAGGCCCGTCGACGGGCACGGGCGCGGCACGACCACGCGTCCGTGTCCGTGGCCGAGCGGGCACTCGGGATGGCCGCCGTGCACGTGGCGGAGCCGCGTTCCGCCGTCCGACACCTGCGGGCCGCCGCGGCGGCGGGGCGCCGGGCCGGGTCGTTCGAGCTCGCCGTGGACGCGCGCATCCAGATCGCCTGGGTGCTCGGCATCCAGGGGCGGGCCCGGCTCGCGCTGCGCGAGATCGGCGACGTCCTCGATCTCGATCTCGACCCGCTGCGCCGGGCCCGGGCCACCGCCCAGAGCGGGGTGCTGCTGAGCCAGCTCGGCCGCCACGACGAGGCGATCGCCGCCTACCAGCGGGCGATACCCGTGCTGCGGCGCCACGCCGACCTGCCGTGGCTGTGGCGGGCGCTGAGCAACCGCGGGCTGAGCCGCGCCTACCGCAACGAGTTCGGGCCGGCCGAGACCGACCTGGAGGAGGCCGGGCGCCTGTGCCGGGAGCTCGGGCTGGACCTGTCGGTGGCGTTCTGCCGGCAGAACACGGGATGGGTCGCCGGCATGCGGGGAGACGTGCCCGCGGCGCTGGACCACCTGCACCGCGCGGAGCAGAGCTTCCGCCGGCTCGGGTCCGATCTCGGCGAGATCCTCACCGACCGCAGCCAGCTCCTGCTCTCCGCCTTCCTCGTGACGGAGGCCCGGGAGGCCGCGGAACAGGCCGTGGAGCTGCTGGAGCGCACCGGGCGGCACCTCACCCTGCCCGAGGTCCGGCTGCTGCTGGCCCAGACCGCCGCCGCGTCCGGGCGGCACGGGCAGGCGCTGGAGCAGGCCGGCCTGGCCATCCGGGAGTTCGACCGGCAGCAGCGGCCCGGCTGGGCGCTGCTCGGCCGCTTCGTCGAGGCGAAGGTCCGCGGGGTGATCGAGGAACCCCCACCGGGCGGTGTCCCGGAGCTGGCCGACCTCGCCGACGCCCTCGAGGCCTCACGCTGGCTGGTGCCCGCGCTGGAGACGCGGGTGATGGCCGGACGCCTGTCGCTGTCGCTCGGCGACCCGGACGGAGCCGCCCGGCACCTCGCCGCCGCCGCCGGCTGGCGGACCCGCGGCCACGTCATGCTGCGGGCCCGGGCCTGGTACGCCGAGGCCCTGCTGCGCCACACGAGGGGCAACCGCCGGGGAGCGCGCATCGCGGTGCGCTGCGGCCTGCGCGTGCTCGACGAGCACCGCGCGACCTTCGGCGCCACGGACCTGCGGGCCTACGCCTCCGGCCACCGCGTCGAGCTCGCGGCGCTCGGCCTCGCGATGGCCATCGAGGACGGCGGTCCCGCGCGGGTGCTGCGCTGGGCCGAGGAGGGACGGGCGAGCCACCTGCTGCTGCGGCCCGTCCGCCCGCCGGACGATCGCGAGCTGGCCCAGACCCTCGGCGAGCTGCGGGCCACGGCGCAGGCCGTGTACGACGCGGTGGGCGCCGGCCGCCCGACCGCGCGGCTCGTGACCCGACGGCTGGAGCTGGAACGTGCCGTCCGCGACCGCACGCGACGCCTCCGGGCCGACGACACCGACCCGCTGCACGCCGCCGTGCCTGCCGCGGAGATCGCGGCGGCGCTCGGGGGGTCGGCGCTCGTGGAGTACGTCGTGCACGGGCCGGCGCTGCTCGCCGTCACGGTGGCGGGCGGCCGGATCCTGGTGCACCGGCTCGGCGACCTCGCGCGGGTCGCCGACCTGATCGACCGGATCCCCTTCGCCCTGCGCCGGATGGCCCATCCGGGTACGCGCCCCCAGAGCCGGCAGGCCGCGGCGGACCTGCTCCGGCAGGCGGCCGCCGAGCTCGACGCCCTGGTCCTCGGCCCCCTGGCCCGCGCGGTCGGCGACCGGCCGCTCGTCCTGGTACCGACCGGCCCACTGCAGTCCGTGCCGTGGTCGGTGCTGCCCTCGTGCGCGGGTCGCCCGGTGAACGTGGCACCGTCGGCCGCGCTGTGGTGCGCCGCCGACCGGGCCCCGCTCGACGGGCACGGCATCACCGTCGCGGCCGGGCCGGGCCTGCCCGGTGCCGACGCCGAGGCGCAGGCGGTGGCCGGGCTGCACGGCGTCGACCCGATCCTGGGCGGGGCCGCCACCGCCGCGGCCCTGTCGCGCGGGCTCGACGGGGTCCGGATGGCGCACATCGCCGCGCACGGTGACGTGCACCCCACCAACCCGCTCTTCTCCGCGATCCAGCTCCACGACGGTCCACTGACCGTCTACGACCTCGATCACCTCGTCCGCGCCCCGGAGCTGGTGGTGCTCTCGGCCTGCCACGTGGGCCGCGCGGCCGTCACCGCCGGCGACGAGCTCCTCGGCCTGACCGCCACCTTCCTCGCCCACGGCACGCGCCAGGTGGTGGCCTCGGTGATGCCCGTACCGGACATCGGGACCACGACGTTCATGGTGGCGTTCCACGACCTGCTCCGCACCGGGAAGCCGGCCGGGGCCGCCCTGGCCGAGGCGCAGGCCAACGTCGACCGGGACGACCACACCGCCGTCGCGGCCGCGGCCGGGTTCGTGTCGCTGGGCTCCGAGTGGAGCCTCGCCGCGCCGGTCGCGGTACCGCTGCCGAGGAGTACGGCAGCGGTACCGGCCGCCGTCAGATCCAGGGTCTGACGTCGTCGGGACCGACCTTTCCGCCGGGCCGTTCGGCGATCATCCGGTAGGCCTCGTCGGCCCCGACGTCGTTGCGCTGGGCGACGCCCGCGATCTCACCCGTGACGTCACCGGCCGACATCGACGTGCCGCTCCAGCTCGCCCAGCCGTGGAAGGTGTCGTGCCAGTCCTTCGGCGCGGAGATGCTGCCGTCGTCGTTCCACGTCCAGAGCGTGGCGACGGCCTCGCCCTCGAGGTAGGTGCTGACCACCGCCACGCCGGGGGCCCAGAGCTGGATCCACGGCACGTCGACGGGGGTGAAGTCGGCCGGGGTCATCTCGACGGCACCGTCCGATCCGCCGACGTCCGCCGCGCCGACCGCCACGACGCCGTCGATCGCCGCCGGCCACATCGGCGACGACGGGCTCAGCGGCTCGGGCCGCCACTTCGGCCTCCCGTCCTCGTCCAGGGCCGGCATCGGGTAGGAGCGCGTGCCGTGGTTGCCCGCCGCCGCGACCACGATCATCTCCGCCGTGAGCCTCTCCACGGCGCGGACCAGCAGGAACGGCGCGTCGTCGTCGTCGGTGAAGCACCCGAGCGAGAGGTTCAGGACCTCCGTGCCGGTCCCGAGGAACGACGCCATCCCCTCCGCGAGCTCCCACGCCGTGGCCGTGCCGTACATCCCGCCGAGCACCTGCCGCACCTGCACCTCGGCACCCGGGGCGCGCTGCAGGATCCGGCCGACGATGAACGTGGAGTGCCCCGCCCAGGTGGGGTGCGGGCCCTTCTCCGGCACGAAGTCGTCGCTGCGGAAACGACCCGCCAGCACCGGGTTGTCGCACATCGCGGTGTCGAGCACGCCCACCCGCAGCCCGGGCCCGTCGACGGCGACGCGGGGCAGCAGGCCGGGATCCCCGTGGACCGGCACGGGCAGCTCCGCCGCCGCCCAGTGCGGGAGGCCGCCCACCACCTCCATCGAGCGGTTCTTGCCCATCCGCGGTTGCCGGCCGAACGTGGCGGCGAACGCGCCGCGCACCAGCGTCATGACGACGTCGAGCGGGGTCGGCGCCGTGCTGTAGCGGCCGTCCTCGACGTAGCGCGCGGTGAGCCTGCCCCGCGCGGCCTCCGCCGCCTCCCCGCTGACGGCGTCGAGGCCGGAGAGCCCGATCATCGCCACCTGCAGCGCCGGGATCTCGCCCAGGACCTCCGCGTCGACGTGCAGCTGCGCGAGCTCCGCACGAACCGCACGGAGGTCGCGGACGTCGGCCACGATCCGGTTGTCCTGCGCCGCGCCGGTCTGGGCGTACTCGGGCTCGGATCCGTACACGGGTTCGGGCATGGCCACTCCTCGTCATCGCGTTCCGCCGACAGTGGCCAGAGCGAGGACGGGCACCGGCTGATACGTCAGACGAGCGCCACCACCGAGATGGCCCGTGCACCCACCGTGAGGCGCAGCCGGATCCGCTGCGGCTCGTCGGGGAGGTCGACAACGAAGCGCCCGATGTCGTCGACGGGTGCCCGGGCCGTGCGGCCGCCGACGACCAGTTCCAGGTCACCGGTCCGGGGCGGCACCACCTGCCCGACCAGCCGGCGGCCCGCAGCCGGGTCGGCCTCGACCTCGAGCTCGACGGCGATCCCGTCGGCCTCGAACGTGAGCAGCCGCGGCGCCGCAGCGGTGGAGCGCACCGCGGCCGGCTCGTCGTCGAGGAGCGAGTCGAAGGTCAGCGCGGCGAGCTCCGCGTCCACCGTGCGCCAGGTGAAGAGCTCCTTCGCGGCGGCGGTCACGTCCGCGGGCGGCTGGTCGTACAACCGCAGGGCCTCCCCGAGCTCCGAGAGCAGCGCGTCGTCGTCTCGCTCCGGTGTGGGGTTCACGTCAGGCACCCCCCTCGTCGCCGAGCAGCCGGCGCAGCCGGTCCAGGCAGCGGGCCCGCGTGGGCCCGATGCTGCCGATCGGCATGTCGAGGGCCGCCGCCACCTCCGCGTACCGCGGCTCGACGAGCATCAGCAGCCGCAGCAGGGCCCGGCACCTGTCCGGCAGCCGCTCGAACGCGTCCCACAGCCGGCGGTCGCGGTCGGCGGTGAGCACGTGGGCCTCGGGATCCGGGAACTGCCCGGGCACGTCGTCCCGGCTCAGCCGGGACTCGTCGTCGGTGACGATCTCCCGCCCCCGCAGCTTCACCATCCGCAACGCCTCGCGCCGGGCCGTCGTGGCCAGCCAGGCCCCGACGGCCTCGGGCTGCGTGATCCGGTCCAGGTTCTCCACCAGCCGCAGCCACGTGGTCTGGACGACCTCCGCGGTGTCCGCCCGGCCCAGCCGGTAACCCGACGTGACGGCCCACACCATCGAGCCGAAGCCGTCGACGAGCGCATCCCACGCCGCGTGGTCCCCGGCAGCCGCCCGACGCACGGTGGCTGCCACCTCGCTCTGGTCCACTCGCCCGTCCCTGGTGCCGCGGTCTCCGCGGCACCCGCGGAAGGCAGACCGTAACCCGGTCGTGGGAAATCATCTCGCGTCTCTCCTCTGTTTCGGGTAGGAGAGCGGGCTGATTCCCGAGATACGGGCATCAGGGTGATCCCGGCCGCGGCCGGACGGACGCTGAGTGACGGATCACCCGTCGATCTCCTCGGCGTAGTGGCAGGCGGCGAGGTGGCCGGCGGTCCCGACCGTCCGCAACGGGGGATGCTCGTCGGCGCAGCGCTCCGGGCGCCGCCACGGGCAGCGCGGCTGGAACGCGCAGCCCCGGGCCGGGTCGGCGGGGAGCGGTGGATCGCCGGTGAGCAGGATCCGCTCCCGGCGGTCCTCGACCTCCGGGTCCGGTACCGGCACCGCCGACAGGAGCGCCCGCGTGTACGGATGGCGCGGGCCGCGGTAGAGCGCCCTCGCCGGCGACTCCTCCACGATCCGCCCGCGGTAGAGCACGCCGACGCGGTCGCTCAGGTGCCGCACCACGCCCAGGTCGCGGGCGACCAGCAGGCAGGCGAGACCCCGCTCGGCCTTGACCCGGCCCAGCAGGTCGAGCAGCTGCGCGGCCACCGTCACGTCCAGGCCGGCGACGGGGTCGTCGGCCACCAGCAGGTCGGGCCCGGTGCACAGCGCCCGCGCGACGTCGACACGCCGTCGTTCGCCGTCCGTCAGCTCCTGGGTGCCGCGGCGCAGCACCCCGTCGGGCAGTTCGACCACCGCGACGAGCTCCCGCAACCCGGCGTCGTCGGGCTCGGGCAGGCCGGCGGACCGCATCTCCTCGGCCAGCAGGCCGGCCACCGTGGCGTGCTCGTGGCCCGGTCGCAGCGTGCGGATCCGGCGACGGCGCTGCGGCGCGTCCATGTCCCCGACGTCGACGCCGTCGAGCCGCACCTCACCCGCCGTGCGTGTCGCGGGGGTCGCGATCGCGCGGGCCAGGTCCACCGCGCCACTGCCCGACTCGCCGACCACGCCGTAGGTCTCGCCACGGTGCACCTGCAACGACACCCCGTCCAGGGCGACGGTCCGCGCCCGCCGCAGCCGTCGCCGGCCGACCGCGGGCACGACGAGGTCGCGCACGTCGAGCAGTGCCGCGTCGGAGCGAGGGGCCGGTTCGGAGCGGGGGGTCACTCCGCGCTCGCGGGCACGGGGTTGTGGCAGCGCAGCAGCCGCCCCCCGCTGGTGTCGACGGCGGGCGAGACCTCGGAGCAGACGGGCAGCGCGCGGGAGCAGCGGGGCGCGAACGCGCACGACCGCGCCCACGGCAGGCGGTCGCGACCCGAGCCGCTGATCGTGGCGAGCGCGGGTGCGGGCGGCCCGTCGAGGCGGGGGATCGCCCCCAGCAGGCCGTGCGTGTAGGGGTGCCGCGGGGTGCCGAACAGCCGGTGCCGCTGCGCGCGCTCGACGATCCGGCCGCCGTAGAGCACGTTCACCGTCTCGCAGGTGCCCGCCACGACGCCGAGGTCGTGGGTGGTCATCAGCAGCGCGGCGCCCGTCTCCCGGACGAGCTCGCGCAGCAGGGTCAGGATCTGCGCCTGCGTGGTGACGTCGAGCGCCGCGGTGGGCTCGTCGGCCACCAGCAGGCGGGGCCCGCCCGCCGCGGCCACCGCGATCAGCGCACGGCTGCGCGCACTGACGGAGAGCTGGTGCGGATAGGCCGCCAGCCCGCCGCGCGGATCGGCGATGCCGACGCGGTCGAGCAGCTCCACTGCCGCCTCTCGCGCCGGGGCCCTGGCCATCCCCCGGTGCCGGCGCAGGGCGCCGGTCAGCTGCGGCCCGAGCGGGATCATCGGGTTCAGTCCCGACCGCGGGCGCAGGAGGACCATCGACAGGTCGCGTCCGCGGCGCTCCCGCATCTCGGCGTCTCCGAGCGTCAGCAGATCGACGCCGTCGAGCAGCACCTGGCCCTCGACGCGCACGCCGCGGCGCGGCAGCAGGCGCATCACGGCCATCACGAGCGCCGACCGGCCGCTACCCGACTCCCCCACCAGTCCGACCACCTGGCCGGCCGGGACGTCGAAGCTGACGCCGTCGACCGCGACCGCGTCGGGCCGTCCCCGCCTGCGGAAGACGACCCGCAGATCACGTACCTCGAGCAGCATCGTCCCCCTCCCCAAGACGGAGATGCAGACGGTAGTGGTGCGTCGACCCGATCTGCAGGCTCCCGCGTCACGGTTGCACTACGACCACGGTCGCACCGGGCCGCCACAGTCCGGCGGCTGCCCGGACACCGAACGTCAGGGTCACGCGGTGCGCTGCGGCAGCCGGGTGATTCGCTCTCGCAATGTGGCCATGCAATTGCACCGAGCACTGTCTTGGGGCAATCTAAGCAAGCAGAGACAGTATGACGACGGTCACGGAAGGAGCTCGACGATGTCCTACGGAGAGATCAGCAGCGGAGAGATCAGCGGGGGCGCGGCGTACGCGGTCGCGATCGCCGGGGCGGGGTGGTCACCGTGATCACGGCCGTCATGTGGATCGCGATCGGCGTCGGGGTCGTCCTCGTCATCGCGGTCGTCGTCGGGATCGTCGACGCCGCCAACGCCCCGATGTGGCGGCAGGTGGCGCGGGAACGGCGGCAGCGCTGGGAGTCCCGGCACGCCGGGCACCACGGCGGGGGGTGGGACGACGACTGATCCGGCTGACCTACAGCGCGCGGCGGCCCGACAGCGCCCGGCCCAGGGTCAGCTCGTCGGCGAACTCCAGGTCACCACCCATCGGCAGGCCACTGGCCAGCCGGGTGACCGACAGGCCGGGGAAGTCGCGCAGCAGCCGCACCAGGTACGTGGCCGTGGCCTCGCCCTCGGTGTTGGGGTCGGTCGCGATGATCACCTCGGCGATCTCCGTCTCGTCCGCGGCCGGACCGGTGCCCCCGAGGCGGGCCAGCAGCTCGCGGATGCGCAGGGAGTCCGGGCCCACGCCGGCCAACGGATCCAGCGCACCCCCCAGCACGTGGTAGCGCCCCTTGAACTCGCGCGTGCGCTCCACGGCCTGCACGTCCTTGGGCTCCTCGACGACGCAGACGATCGTCGGGTCGCGCCGGGCGTCGGCGCAGTACCGGCAGCGGTCCTGCTCGGAGACGTTGCTGCAGACCTCGCAGAACTTGACGCCGTCCTTGACCTTCTGCAGCACCTCCTGCAGGCGCGACACGTCGACGGGGTCGGCCGCCAGCAGGTGGAACGCGATGCGCTGCGCGCTCTTCGGGCCGACGCCGGGCAGCCGGCCCAGCTCGTCGATCAGGTCCTGGACCGGTCCTTCGAACACCCCCTAGCCGATGCCGGGAAGGCCGAGACCGCTGGTCAGCGGGCCCATCTTGGCGGCCTGCAGATCCGCCGCGGCCTGCGCCGCGTCCTGCAGCGCGCCCACGATGAGGTCCTGCAGCGTCTCGACGTCGTCGGGATCGACCACCTTCGGGTCGATGCGCACGGCGCGCACCTCCTGCGCGGCGGTCATCGTGACCTGGACCAGACCGTTGCCGGCCTGGCCGGTGACCTCGGCGGTGGCCAGCTCGGCCTGCGCGGCCATCAGCTGCTCCTGCATCTTCTGCGCCTGAGCCAAGATCATCTGCATGTCGGGCTGATCCGGTTGCACCGGTGGTCTCCTCGCACGTCCCACCCGGCCGCGTGGCGCGTGCCGGCTCCGGTTGCCAGCGTAGCCGTGACAGGGTGTGGGCCGTGCGCACCGCCCGTCGTCTGGTCCTGCTGGGTGCCGTGGTGACCGCGGCGCTCGGCGGCTGCAGCCCGGCTCCCGCCGCCTCCGGCCCGGCCGCTCCCGGCCCCGTGGCGTCGACGGCGCCGGTGGTGCCGACGTCGGTCTCCACGGCCGCGGCGCCCACCACCGCCGCCCCGGCCACGACACCGGCCCCTCCGACACCGGCCCCTCCGGCCGCCGCGCCGATCGTCCTGCTGGACCCCGGCCACAACGGCCGCAACAGCCAGGACCTCGCGGCGATCAACAAACCCGCGTCCGACGGGCGCGGCGGCACCAAGCCGTGCAACTCCACCGGCACCGCCACGAACGCCGGCTACCCCGAGCACGCCTTCACCTTCGACGTCGCCACGCGGGTCCGCCAGAAGCTCGTGGCCGCGGGCGTCCACGTCGTGATGACCCGGCCCGACGACAACGGGGTCGGGCCCTGCGTGGACGTCCGCGGGCGCGCCGCCGCCCGGGCGGGGGCCGCGGTGGCGGTCTCGATCCACGCCGACGGGTCCGCCGCCGGCAACAGCGGCTTCCACGTGGCGTACTCCGACCCGCCGCTGAACGCGGTCCAGGCCGGTCCCGCGCACGTGCTGGGCACGGCCGTGCGCGACGCGATGCGCACCGGCGGGTTCCGCGTCTCGGACTACATCGGCCGCGACGGCCTCTCGCCGCGCCGGGACCTCGCCGGGCTCAGCCTCGCCACCGTGCCGACGGTGCTCGTGGAGTGCGCGAACATGCGCAACGCCGCCGAGGCCGCGCTCGTGTCGTCGGCGGCGGGCCGCCAGCGCTACGCGGACGCGATCGCGGCGGGCATCCTGGCGTTCCTCAGGACTCGCTGATCCCCTGCTCCTCGGCGTACCTGTCGGCCATCTTCTCGGTCTTGCGCTTGATCACGAACCCGATCGCCAGACCGGCGACGACCGCGACCCCCAGCCCCACGTAGGAGAACCGGCTCAGCCAGGTCTCGGCCACGACGCCCAGGTAGTAGACCGCGAACGTGGTGCCCGCGGCCCACGTGATACCGCCGAGGGCGTTGGCTGCCAGGAACTTCGGGTAGTGCATCTTCAACGCGCCGGCCAGCGGGCCGGAGAAGATCCGCAGCAGCGCGATGAACCGGCCGAAGAACACCGCGAGCACACCCCAGCGGGTGAACACGCTCTCCGCGAAGGCCACGTGCTTGGGCCCGAAGTGCCGGGGGAACTTCCGGCCCAGCCAGTCGAACAGCGGATGCCCGAAGCGACGACCGATGGCGTAGCCGATGGAGTCGCCGATGATCGCGCCCGCGCTGCCCGCCACCGCGATCCACAGCGGCGAGACGTCCAGCTCGTGGCGTGACGACAGCAGCGCCGCGCTGACCAGGACGATCTCGCCCGGTAACGGGATGCCCAGGCTCTCGATCCCGATGACGCCGCCGACGATCAGGTAGACGAGCAGCGGCGGGATCGCCTCGAGCAGCATGTCGACCGACATGGAGCCACCTCCTAGTGGCCACACGGCCGCCGTCCAGCCTAGCCGGACCTATCGGCCGGATCAGCGCTGATCGATGGCCCGGGCCCCGAGCTCGGCGGTGAGCAGCTCCATCGCGGCCTCCTCGGGGTCGCGGCGCACCGTGGGCACCGCGGTGGCGGTGGCCGCCTCCGCGATCATCGACTCCTCGTCGTCGGGAGGGGCCTCCTCGGGCTCCGGTTCCGGCGGGAGCGGCACGCCGTCGTCGGGGGCCGTGGACTTGCGCGTGGGCGGCGGGCGCGACGGGCGGCGGGGCGCCGCGGGCGGGTTCGGCTGGGCCGGGCCGGCTCCGCGGGACGGGGCGGCGGCGGGCGGCGGGCCGGACCCGTGCTCGCACCGCACCCGCCACTGGACGCCGAGCACGGCGTACAGCGCCTCGGCGATGACGTCGGTGTTGCTCTGCTCCGACAGCAGGCGGGCGAGCTGCGGCGTGCCGATGCTGAGCACCAGCGTGTCGTTCTCCACCGCCCGGACGGTGGCGCTGACCAGCAGCGCGGCCGTGCGCTTCTTGCGCTCCTTCGCGTTGGCCAGGATCTCGGGCCACACCCGGCGCACCGCGGCGGCGTCGAGACCGGCGGCCACCGGACGGGTCTCGGGGGCGGGGGGCGGAGCCTGCTGCTCGCGGGCAGGGGGCTGCTGCTCACGAGCCGGGCGCTGCTCGCTGCCGGGTCGGGGCTGCTGGTCGCGGCCCGGGGACGGCTCACCGCGGGGCGGAGCCTGGTCGTCGCCCTGGTCGCCGGGCGGCGGGATTTGCCGGTCGTGCGCCGCCGTGGCACGGGTGGGGGCCTGCTCAGGCCGGTCCGGCTCCGCCGGGAGGCGGGCGGCGGGCGGATCGGCGGGGCGGGCGGCCTCATCGGCGCGCGCGGGCGACTCCACCGTCGGGGCGGGCCGCGCAGGGGCCGCGGAGCGCTGGGAAGGGTCGGTCGCAGCGGGTGCCCCTCCCCCGGGCCGGGCCGGGCCGGCGCCGGGACGCGTCGCGTCCGAGGGTGCCGAGGCGCCCGGGCCGGCGACAGGCGGGGCCGGCGGGGCATCGGCACCCCGCACGCTCGCGCGCTGGAAGCGCGGGGGCGGTCCCGCGTCGGCGCCCGCCTCACCGGGCGGGAGGGGACCTGCGGCGATGGCGTTGCGACGCTCGAGACGTTCGAGCCGCTCCAGGAGCCCCGGCTCGGCCGTGGTGGCCGCCGGCAGCAGCATGCGGGCGCAGAGCAGCTCCAGCAGCAGCCGGGGCGCCGTGGCGCCGCGCATCTCGGTGAGCCCGGCGTGCACGATCTCGCTGTAGCGGGTGAGCGTGGCCGCGCCCATGCGGCCGGCCTGGTCGACCATGCGCGTCAGCTCGTCGTCGGCCGCCTCCACGAGCCCGCGGTCGACCGCCTCCGGCACCGCCTGCAGCAGCGTGACGTCGCGGAGCCGTTGCAACAGGTCGGCGGCGAAGCGGCGCGGATCGTGCCCGGCCTCGACGAGCCGGTCGACGGTCTCGAACACCGCGGCGCGATCGCCGGCCGCCAGCGCGTCGACCATGTCGTCGATGAGCGAGACGTCGGTGACGCCCAGTAGCGAGACCGCCCGCTCGTAGACCACGCCCTCCGGCCCGGCGCCGGCGAGCAGCTGGTCGAGCACCGACAGCGAGTCACGCGCCGAGCCCCCGCCCGCGCGGATGACCAGCGGGTACACCGCCGGCGCCACCGTGACGCCCTCCTCGGCGCAGATGCCCTCCAGCAGCTTGCGCAGCGTGCCGGGCGGGATCAGGCGGAACGGGTAGTGGTGGGTGCGCGACCGGATGGTGGGCAGCACCTTCTCGGGCTCCGTGGTGGCGAACACGAAGACGAGGTGCTCCGGCGGCTCCTCCACGATCTTGAGCAGGGCGTTGAAGCCCTGCGTGGTGATCATGTGCGCCTCGTCGACGATGAACACGCGGTAGCGCGACTCGGCCGGGGCGAAGAACGCGCGGTCCCGCAGCTCGCGCGTGTCGTCGACGCCGCCGTGCGAGGCGGCGTCGAGCTCGGTGACGTCGATGTTGCCGGGCCCGCCCGGCGCCAGCGAGACGCACGACGGGCAGACGCCGCACGGATCGGGAGTGGGGCCCTCGACGCAGTTGAGCGAGCGCGCCAGGATCCGCGCGCTCGAGGTCTTCCCGCAGCCACGCGGGCCGGAGAACAGGTAGGCGTGGTTGATGCGGCCCGCGGCGAGAGCGGTGCTCAGGGGCCCGGTGACGTGCTCCTGCCCCACCACCTCGGCGAACTTGGCCGGGCGGTACTTGCGGTACAGAGCCAGAGCCACGGTAGCGAGGCTACCGACCGGCACCGACAGCCGTGGCGGCGAGGGGGAAGACGAAGGCGGACCCCGCGCACCCGCCAGAGCCCGTTGACCCTTGCTGCCTTCCGGCCCTGGGGGAGTTCACAGGATGGACGCCGCGCGGGGCCCGTCGGAGAGTGTAGTGCAGAGCCCCCGCGAGCGGCCGGAGCCACCCACCCGGCTATGCTCGTGCGCGCTGGAGGATTCGCCTAGTGGCCTATGGCGCACGCTTGGAAAGCGTGTTGGGTTCACGCCCTCGGGGGTTCGAATCCCCCATCCTCCGCAGGTGAAGCCGGGTGCACAGCAGCAACGTGCACCCGGCTTCTGCATTCAGTCTCAGTTGCAGTCTCACTTGCCGCCCCAGATCAGGCCGCCGACCCGGTCCGCGACGTCACCGCGGATCGCGCCCGTGATGTGCTGGTACCGGGCGGCCATCGCCGTCGTGGACCAGCCCATCAGTCCCATGACCGCCCGCTCCGGGACGCCGAGGATGAGCAGCACCGTCGCGGCGGTGTGCCGGGCGTCGTGCAGCCGGCCGTCACGCAGACCGGCATCAGCGAGCAGCCGCTTCCAGTGGTGATAATCCGTGTTCGGGATGACCGGCTCGCCGCGCGGGGTCGTGAACACGTAGCCCGACTCACGCCAGAGCTGCGCCGCCGTCGACCGTTCGCGTTCCTGCTCGTCCCGATGCTCGACGAGGAGCGCGACCAGCTCGACCGGGAGTCCCACGGCACGACGCCCGGCCCGGGACTTGGTCTCGTCGGTCTCGGGACGCGCGAGCTGCCGACGCGGGCAGTAGCCGGCCTTCTTCCCGCACACGCCGCCGCAGCCGTGCTCGTACCGAGGACGCAGCCGCCCGCGCCGGACCCAGAGCGTGCCGGCGGTGAGATCCACGTCCGACCACCGCAGCCCCAGCACCTCCCCCTGGCGCAGCCCGAGCGCGAGTGCGATGGCCCACCGGGCGCTGTTGCGCCGCTGCGACGCCGCCTTCAGCAGTTGCCGAACCTCATCGACGGTGTACGGCTCGACGTCGACGTCGTCCGGGCGCGGTGCCTTGGCGAGCTTGGCCGGGTTCCTGGTGATGCGCCCTCGACGCTCCGCCTCTCCGAGCGCGGTCCGGATCGTGCGGTGCGCCTGGTTGGCCGTGCCCGCCGAGCTCCCGGCCCGCAGCATCGCGGCGTAGAGCCGTTCCAGGTGCTCCGGTTCGAGCCGGTCCAGCCGATGCGCCCCGACGCCGGGGATGAGGTGGACGTTCACCGCGACCCGGTAGCCCGAGAGGGTGTTCTCCCGGACGGCCGGCGCCGCGATGGTCTCGACCCAGTGCGTCAGCCACTCCCCCACCGTCGGGACCCGACCGACGTTGCGCACCGAGCCGGCGTCCCGCTGCCGTTCGAGATCACGGACGGCCTTCACCGCGTCGGCCCGAGCCTTGCGCATGACGTGCCGACGATCAGGCCGGCCGTTGTCCTTCACCCCGACCGTGACGCGGCCGTGCCAGTAGCCGTCAGCGCCCTTGTAGAGGCTCGACGCGCCGTTCGGCTCCCGCGACTTCTTCGGCTCCGTCATGCCGCTCCCCCGAGCCTGCGCAGCGTCGAGACATACGCGTCCAATGCGTCGGTCGGGATGCGCCGGAGGCGGCCGATGCGCACGGACTCGACCTCACCAGCCGCCACGAGCGCGTACATGAGCGTCCGGCCGATTCTGAGCCGTTCGGCGGCTTCCTCGACGGTCAGCACGAGCAGCAGAGCGGGGGTGTTCTCGGTCGTGGTCATGCTGCCTCCTCACGGGTTGCCGAACGGTTGTCAGGTGGTGCGCCGGCCAGGGATTGGGCGGCGTCGTAGTCGGCTTTCCAGCGTTGTCGCTCCGAGATCGCCGCCAGGAGCAGCGCCGGTCGGGTGGGCACGTCGGGGTCGCCGGCCTTGGTCTTCTCCCACTCGAACGGCCCGTCATCCACCGCGTAGCCGGGGCGCACGCCGGCGCGGGCGAGGAGTTGCCGAACGAACGCGCCCCGCTCGGCCCGGTGGTCGTCGAGGGTCTTGCCCGACCACTTGCGCGAGACGAGCACGCGCCGTCCGGCGATGCCGAGGTGTTCGGGCTTGTGGGCTTTGCCCTTGCACTGGCCAGGTTCGGTCGCGAGCCGGGCGCCCCTGGGTTGCACCCCGTAGAGCAGCCAGACCGCGCAGCGCGGCGAGCACGGCGTCACCCGCAGTTCCGCGACCAGCCGGTCCCGGTGGCGGCGGGCCCGGTCGGAGGCGTTGTCGGCGAGGCCGGCGGCGTGCGCGACGTCCTTGGTCAGGTACTTGGTGAGGTAGCCGATGTGCCGCCCGGCCTCCTCGGTCCCGCCCAGGATGCCCTTCACGTGCACCTGCGCCCCGAAGGTCACCACGTGCGCGGGTGCGCCCAGGTCCTCGCAGGCGTCGTCGAAGCGGGGCAGCGGTTCGCGGGTGTCGGGGTCGACGAAGCCCTTGGTGCGGTCGTCCCAGCGCGGCACGTGATCGCCGGAGTAGCGGATCTCGTCATGGGCCGGCCACCACACCTGGTGATACGTGGCGGCCGCGATCGCCCGCAACTCCACGCGCGGGATCGAACCGCGGATCGCGGCATGGAAATGCGGAGCCCCGCGGCGTTGCGGCTCGATCGTGCCGAAGTACTGCACATCCCACCCGACGCAGCGCCGCGTGTTCTGCCAGAACCGGTCCAGCAACGCCGGGAAGTGGATCGCATCCCGAGCGGCGCGACGGTAGTCGTAGCGGTCCGGGTCGAGCGCGGCCCCGTCCCCGTCCACCTGCCCGTAGGAGTCCAACGTGAGGGTCAGGAAGGTGGAGGGCCGGTACTTCTCCCCGAACACCCGTCCCAACGTGCGCTTCTCCACCGGCCGGCGCGGGAGGTTTGGCGCGTCCTGCCGACGCCGCGTCGACCGCTTCCGCGCGGGTCGGTCGGGTGGGTCGAGGGGTTCGAGCCGGCCCCGCACTCCGAGCCCGCGCAGCTGCTCATCCACCACGGCGACGGTGTCGCGGATCTCCTCGCACTCGGTGTCGTCGCCGTCGGCGCGGGCGTCTTGGTAGGCGGCGTGCAGATCCGCCCGCACCGACATGAGCTGCTTCTGCGCGTCCGTCGGGTCAGCCGGTTGGGCGATCGGCTCCGCCTCGAGGTGCCAGCCCTCCCGGCACTGCACCATCCGCAATCGGCGGTTCTTCTCCGCGCACGGCGGACACACATCCTCGCGGCGGGCCCCGCAGGGCACCGGGACGACATCGACCTTCCCGGAGGTGAGATCGATCCGCCGCAGCGCCAGCGGGCGGACACAGACCCCGTGCTCCTCGGCGAGCTGCCGGGCGACATCCCCGGTGAGCGCCAGGAGGGCCTTCTGGGCGCGGGTGAGCTGGTCTTGCTCCACCCACCCGGCCGTGCCCTCGGGTGGCGGGTCCGGCTCGTCCGGGCTCGACGCGCGGCTGTCGACACGTTCGGCGCTGTAGGTGGTGTCGGTGTTGGTGGTCATGGGGTTCCTCCGGCTGGGTTCATCGCGGGGCGAGGGGCGGGCAGGGCGAGCAGCGGCACGGACGTGAGGGCCGGGGCGGGGGTGGTGACGAAGACCTCCAGGGCCTTGATGACCTCGTCCGGGACCCACCCGGCGCGGATCCGGAGGGGTTCGCGGACGCCTTCGCCGAACAGGTAGCCGACGCCGGGTTCGTGCTCGCCGATCCGGTTCGCCCACGCCCCGCGGTCGTAGGCGTGCTCGCCCAGCACCATCGCCACATGGGACTTGGCGGCCACGCGCAGGCAGATCCGGCGCGGGAACAACTCCCGGACCGGGACGGTGTCCTTCGTGGGCTCCTGGACATAGCCGCGCACGGTGTACCCGAGCGCCCGGCCCTGGGTGGTGAGCAGCGCGACGCGTTCGGTGATCGCTTCGCGGGTCTTGCGGTCCCCGACGTAGCGGATCAGGGCGGCGATCTCGTCGAACTCCAACAGTTCGAGGGGATGCTCGGTCGTGATGGGGACCAGCCGCACCTTCTGGGAGAACTCGCGCTTGCGGGCCTCCATGCCGTCGATCAGGTCGTCGAGCAGGGCCAGGGCGTCGTGGGAGGTGACCGCGTAGCGGTGGAACACCCGCCGCCCGTAGGCCAGTTCCATCCCCTTCGGGTCGATCCCGGAGACGCGGACGAGGCCGTCGCGGATGGCCGGGGCCATGGCCACGATCGGGGACCAGGTGCAGGAGTTCTTGCCCGACCCGGTCACCCCGGCGTGCAGGGTGTGCCCGCCCCGGATCGGTTGATACCAGTCGGCGCCGTACTCGGTCCGGCCCGACCACACCCGCCACAGGTCGATCTGTTCCCCGGTGATCCCGGCCAGCGCGGCCAGCTCGGGGCAGGGGATGGTTTCGGCGAGTCGGTCGTGGCGCAGGTAGTCGATCGACACCCGGTCCGGGCCCAGCTCGCGCACCTGACAGCGCGACACTCCGCGGGCGACGGCCAGGCGGCGGGCGGCGAGGTCGAAGTCCTCCGGGGTCTGCCCGGCCACCAACTTGAGGTGGACTTCGTCCCAGGAGCCGCCGGAGCGGACCGTGATGATCCGTGGCAGCTGATCGGGTCGGGTCTTGGGTTTCGGTCTGACCGCGTAGCGGCGGAACGGGGTGACCTGCACCGTCATCCCGGCCGCCGGGTCGGCGACCACGAGCCCGCAGGCGCGTAGCCAGCCGGGCATGCGCGGGGTGTAGACGATCCAGCGCTGCCACCAGGCGCGCAGATGCCGGCCGGCCCAGGGCTCGAACGACTCACGGGCCAGGTAGCGCCAGCCGAGCAGCCCGGCCGTCAGCATCGCGATCGTGACGCCGAGGGACACGGCGCCGAGCCAGTACAGCCACGCCAGCACGACCGTGGCGGCGATGCTGGTGCGCCAGTGCCGGATCATCCACCGCCCGGCCTTCCACGTGTACTTGACCAGCAGCCAGGCCGTGAGGAACACGACCGCGACCGCCGCCAGGGCCTCCAAGAACTTGGTCAGGGCTTGGCCGATCTTGTGCAGCACCCACAAGCCGACCCCGCCCACGAGCGCGAGGAGCACGAGCTGCGCGGAGGTCATCACGCCACCCCCCGAGCCGTGTCGGCCGGGCCGTGGGCCCAGCGCTGGTGGGCGGCCTGCCGGGTGACCCCGAGCCGGGAGGCGATCTCCGCCCAGGAGTAGCCGGCCTGCCGGAGTCCGAGGACCGCGTCCCCGATGGCGGAGTCCAGGTCGGCCGACAGCGCGGCCAGCGCGGGCAGCGCCTCCACGTCACCCGCGGCGATCCGCCGTCCGGCCGCCCGGATGATGCGGCGACCGAAGGAGGTGAACTCGCCGTTCTCCACCACCCGCGCCCCGCGCCCACCCCGACCGTCAGTCAAGGTGGCGTTGACGCGCGAACCCCTGCGGGCGCTCACGCCGCCACCGCCCCAGACCGGACGACCGCGGGCCGCTGGGCGAGGAACAGGGCGTGACGCTCGTCGGGGGTGGTGGCGCCGATGACACCCCACCGCCGAGCCGGATCCTCCCCCGCCATCACGTCGAGCAGGCAGGAGGTCTGGACCGGGCACGAGGTGCAGATGCGCTTGGCCCGCTGCACCGCCGGAGCGTCGGCCCTGACGTCGACGGGGTAGAAGATCTCGGGATCGACGTCGGCGCACAGGGCGAAGGTGCGCCAGTCCCGGCCTGCGGGTTCGCGGATCATGCCGTCACCCCCAACTCGGCCCAGTTCGACAGCGCGCCGGCCGCGTCGGAGGTGGGGCGCTGCTCGGCCCGGGCCTGCCAGTCGGCTGCGGACTCGCGCCAGAACTTCGCGCGGTCCCGTGCGGTGTGCTCGGCGCTGATCACGGCCAGCCCGAACAGTCGGCTGTGCGGGCTCGGGTAGCGGTAGGTCTCGCGGGCCAGCACCCGCCACCAGGCGGCGGTGCGGGCGCAAATCAGGGCCAGCCGCGCGCAGCGGGCCACGTTCTCGGTGTCGGTGCGGCGCGGCATGGCGAACGCGGCGCGCTGGTCGGTCTCGCAGGCGTCGATCGCGGCCGCGACGCGGGTCAGGAACTCGCCGCGACTGGTGGGGTGGTCGGTGGGGTTCATCTAGGTTGGTGTCCTTCCGGATGCTCGGTTCCTTGCCAGGGGTTGGGTTCAGGGAGATCAGGAGGGGAGCCCGGTTGCCGCCGAGCTCCCCTCCGCCAGGTGTGGTCAAGCCGCCTCCGAGTTCTGCGCGCGAGGCGCCGGCTTCCCACCGACATGCGGGGCCCGCATCCCGGTCGCGCGGAAGCTGAAGGCGACCCGGTTGCGCTTGTCATCCAGGTACGGGGTGACGGTCAGCCCGTCGAACTCGACGGGCCGGAACGGCACCCCGGGCATCGCTTCCGGCGGGACGGGCTGGTGCGGGGCGGAGATCTTCACCGTCACCGTCTTCATGTCCTTGCGGGCATCGGGGTCGGCGTCCAGCACCGACACCGACCACACGAGCAGCCCGGACTCCTTGTCCACGGCCTGCACCGCCTTGCCGGGTGAGGACTTGTCGAAGTCCCGCACCGGCTCCACGTCCCCGATCAGGTACGCGCCATGCCCGAACAGATCACCGTGGCTGAGCTTCAGCCGGTTACTGAGTGCCATCACTGCTCCTCATGTCATGCGGTCCTCATTAGGACCTGCATGACGAAGCTAACACCACCCCTCCCGCGCGTGTCAACAGGTCCTCATGAGGACTAGAGTTCAGCGTTAACGAAAGGCAACGACCGTCTACAGCAGGCGACGAACGGACACACGTGATGACCACCGCGGGCACCGCCCGAGCACCCAAGTACCAGCGGATCGCCGACGACCTACGGCGCCGCATCCAGACCGGCGACTACGCGCCGGGCGCGCGCATGCCGGCCGAGACCGACCTGACTGACCAGTACCGGGTCAGCCTGCCGACCGTGCGACAGGCACTCTCGGTCCTGCGCGCCGAAGGGCTGATCGAGTCCCGCCACGGCATCGGGACCTTCGTCAAGGAGAACCGGCGCCTGCAACGCCGCTCCCGGCACCGCTACGGGCGAGCACGATCAGACCAGCAGCTCCTGACCTCACACCTGACCCACGCGATCGTCTCCGCGGGCCGCGAGCCGATCCCGCCGCACATCGCCGATGTGATGCCGGAACCACCGGCCGAGATCGTCGCTCGCCGACGCGTGCTCAGCGACCCCACAACGGGCCGCGTCGAGGAAGTCGGGGCCAGCTACATCCCCCTCGACATCGCCGCAGACACCTACCTCGAACAACCCACTGTGGTCCCGAAAGCACTGTTCCTGTGCGTCGAAGACCTATCGGGCAAGAGGTACGCATTTGCCCGCGACCGATGGACCGTACGGATGCCGTCTGCGGACGAAGCCGACACGCTCGACATCCCTGCCGGCGCCACCGTCGTGCACGTCGTCCACAGCGCCGAGGCCGAAGACGGATCCATCCTGGAGATCTCCGAATCGGTCTGGCCCGCCGACCGCGTCATGATCCTCGACGAATACCCGATCACGGGCGACGCCGAAGTCGCAGCCGCACCCTCGGAGGTCTGACGATGACGACCACCAACGATGCTCCGCGCCTGCGCAACCACTGGTGGCCCCGGCCAGGATGGCAGCCTGGCCGCATCATGCTGACCTGGCACCTCACCTTCAACGAAGCCCACGCCCTGCATGAACACGTGACCGAATATCAAAATGCGCTTGCGCGACTTCCAGGACTCAATCTTGTACCGACAGAATGGCTCCACCTGACGATTCAGGGGATCAGCTACGCGGACGAGGCCTCAGCGGAGAAACTAGCGGAGATCATTGAATCCGTAGGTTCTGAGCTTGCCACCATGAACCCGTTCAACCTCACGTTCGGCCGGCCAGTTGTATTCGGCGAGGCCATCGCCATCCAACCCGAGCCGGCCGAGCCCCTACAGCAACTCCTGGCCACCATCCGGACCGGCATCGGCACTGTGACCGGAGACCAGGCCGTGCCTACCGGTCCGGAACAAGCCAACGGATTCCACCCGCATGTCTCCATCGCCTACAGCCACACGCAGACAGACTCCGCCCCGTACGTCGCCGCACTCGCGGCCACCGAGCGCGACCCAGTGACCGCCCGAATCGGGGCTGTCAGCCTCATCAGGCAAGAGCGCCAGCTCGACCCGCACTGGCTGTACCGGTGGACGACCGAGGCCGCAGTGCCTCTCGGTCCGGCCGCAATCTGACATCGGCTCCAACGGAGGATTCACCACTACCGCTCCGCCGATCAGACCCGAACGTCAAGCATCAGGTGGGCCGGAGTCAAGGATCAGCCGATACCGCGTTCACGTCGTCATCGCTGCTCACGGCCGACGCTGCCGAATCTGTCTCTATGGGATCAAGGCGCCGCCTCCGGCGGCGCGCGCGGCCGGCTACGCCGGCCCCACCACCCCAGCACTACACCTCCGGCCCGTGCCGGGGTGGTGTGACCGTCTACCCGACCCCGCACCCACACCGAGAACGCGCCTCATCCCTCAGGACCGAACGCCCGTGCGACCACTCACCTACACGAGACCCAGTCCCGAACTGCTGCCTGATCGAACCAGACTGACGGGCTGCCGACAAACACGAAGGGCGCGACACCTGGTCATCGGGTGTCGCGCCCATCGTGATGTTCAGGGGTGGATCAGCAGTTCAGCAGCTCCGGCCGCTGGTTGAGCAGCTGTGCCCGCGGCGAGATGAACCGCTCGTACTCCTCCGTCGCGTCGGGACGGAACAGGCCCACCTTGCAGCAGTTCTGGAACGCCAGCCGCACCCCGAAGTGACGCTGCACCGCACCCCGCATCGCGTCGCTACCCACGAGCCGAAACACCTCGCCCCACTTGGCGTCGTCCGGCGGAACCTCCAGGTTCTGCACTGACGGCGCACCCGAGGCGTTGAGCTCCTTCGCCAGCCGCTCCACCATGCCCCACGCGTACGGGAGCGACTCCTGGACGCACGCCACGAACTCCTCGTCGCCCACCTCGCCGCGCTGCGCCTTCTCCAACAGGTCTGACGGAACCGTCAGTGACACCGTGCCTCCCAAGGCTCGTTCGTGCGGACCGACTGGACGCTACGGAAACGACAACCATGTGCGGAACACCCGAACGAGCGGTTCCGGCCACATGCAGCAATTCGCACATCACACGAAGTCACCGACGACCGAGCGCGTGTCTGGTCCCAGCTGATGGTTGACGTTTGGCTCTCACCTGATCCTTGACGTTCGGGCTAGGAAACTGAGCGTGTGCGGGGTTTCTGGGCTTTCCAGCTGCGGACCGGTTGGTCGGTGGTCCGGCGGAAGGTGCGGCGTCCGCCGTCGAGGAAGTCGACGGTGATGGTGTGTTCGGCGACGTGGGCGGTGACGACAGTGTGGGCATGCGCCCGGCCGAGCGCGAGCTTCTGTGGGGCGGTAGGACCTCGCCACTGGCTCGAGCGGTGACGATAGCCGACGGCAGACGACTGTCTGATGATCGCCTGTCGTCTCATCTTCGGCCTTCCCCCAGGTACGACCCCACGTGAGCTGTGACGAACAAGAATCACGAAGCTTCGATGTGTTGTGTGCAAGCTCCCTCGGCCGAGTCATCGTCCACGTCGAGATGGCCGCGTCAAGGGCGGCTTCGCCGTCGCTGCGCGATGCCCTCCGGGCACCCTTGACCCAACCACCACGACGAGCAGAGCGGCCAGTACGAGGGAGCAGGGGGCGGACCAGGGTCGTGCCCTGGACGTGCTCCGGAGGGCGGTCGTCGAGGGTCACCAACGGACAACCCCGGCCCTGCGGGCTACCAGGTCAGAGCGGTCATCAAGCCGCAGCACGCTGGTTCCCAAGCTGGATACAGACGGCCGTCGATGATCACGCGCCAGTCTCAGTCGCAGTCTCGTTCGCGCTCGTTCACCAGGGTCCGCTACCCGGATGACCTGCCCGATGACCACTGCGAGCACGTCACCGACCACACCCGAACAGCCGTCACCAGACTTGGAAAGCGTGTTGGGTTCACGCCCTCGGGGGTTCGAATCCCCCATCCTCCGC
>ERZ778026.1023-NODE-1023-length-38094-cov-6.917979_pt1 | contig 38094 bp, 29 predicted proteins | sample MGYA00375756_ERZ778026 | MGnify/ENA primary metagenome ERZ778026 (study PRJEB29350, sample SAMN05389820) | bioreactor metagenome | isolation source: Ammonium sulfate bioreactor | place: South Africa: University of Cape Town | collected 2014-02-18 ... | reverse complement strand
ATGGATTGCAGGTGCATGTGCTCGCGCATGACGGCGGCCTCTCCCTCCATGGATCCCAGATTGAACATGATGGTGAACATCTGCTGGTGGGCGGGCTCGGTGCTGATCTTGAGCATCACCTCCTTGAGAAAGCTGCGCAGCTTGCCCAGGGGATCCGGCTCCGCCTCGTCGACGCAGGCATCGAGCTGGTGGGAGAGTGGGGCACACAGCTCCTCCCACAGGGTGACGAACAGCTCTTCTTTATTCTTGAAGTGCCAGTAGATGGCGCCCCGGGTGAGGTCCGTCGCCTTGGCGATATCGGTCAGGCTGGTGCGTGCCAGCCCCTGTTGGCAGAAGAGATCCAGGGCCGTGCTCATGATGTTGCAGCGGGTTTGCTGCGCCTCTTCTTTGGTGCGTCTGGCCATTGACTCCGGTCCTGTTTAAAAGTGAAAAAAGTTTCTTACATACATTCATGAATGTATGTATATTGCCTCATCTTCGCCGTTTTACCAACAGGGGCCTTATAAACCCTGTGGTTTTGTCACTTCTTTTTGATTGAAACTGAGGTTCAGAGACTTGATGCATAAACATATTCTCGCACGTTCGGTCGGCCTTGCCTTGCTGGCAAGCGGCCTGCTGGCTGGCTGTGGTGACAAGGACGGGGCCCAGCAGGCCATGGGGGAGATGCCTCCCGCCGCCGTGGACGTGGTCACCCTCCATACGGCCCCCCTGCAACTGTTGTCCGAGCTCACCGGCCGCACCGCCCCCCTGCGGGTGGCCGAGGTGCGTCCCCAGGTGAACGGCATCATCCTCAAGCGCCTGTTCACCGAGGGGAGCGACGTCAAGGCCGGTCAGCTGCTCTATCAGATTGATCCCGCCGTCTATCAGGCCGAAGTGGCTTCCGCCAAGGCCAACCTCGCCAAGGCCGAGGCCAACGAGCGCAGCGCCCGCCTCAAGGCCCAGCGCTACGCCGAGCTGGTGAAGGTGAAAGCCATCAGCAGCCAGGAGTATGACGACGCCGACGCGGCCTGGAAACAGCAGCTGGCCGAGATCGGGGCCGCCAAGGCCGCATTGCAGACCGCCAACATCAATCTGGCCTACACCCGCATCACGGCCCCCATCAGCGGCCGCATCGGCAAGTCGGCGGTGACCGAGGGAGCCCTGGTGACCGCCCAGCAGGCGGACAGCCTCACCTCCATCTCCCAGCTCGATCCCATGTACGTGGACGTGCGCCAGTCCACCGCCGACCTGCTGCGTCTCAAGCGCCTGGTGGCCGAGGGCAAGCTGACCCAGGGGGAGAAGGACGGGGCCGGTGTCAGCTTCCAGCTGGAAGATGGCAGCCAGTATGGCGAGAAAGGGGCCCTCCAGTTCTCCGACGTGACCGTGGACGAGGCGACCGGCATGGTGACCCTGCGGGTGATCGTGCCCAACCCGGAGCAACTGCTGCTGCCCGGCATGTTCATGCGCGCCACCTTGCAGGAGGGCGAGCGCCCGCAAGGCCTGCTGGTGCCCCAGACTGCCGTGACCCGTACCCCCAAGGGCGGTGCCACCGTCATGGTGGTGACGGCGGACAACAAGGTGGAACTGCGTGAAGTGCAGGTCGGCCGCATGTCCGGCGACAGCTGGGTGGTGGAGTCCGGTCTCAAGGCTGGCGAGAAGGTGATCGTCGCCGGTCTGCAGAAAGTCAAACCCGGGGTCGTGGTGGCGCCCACTGAACGTGCCGGCAACAGCGCACAACAGACCCCGGCAACCAAGCAGTAGGATGGAGTAGTCGCCTCATGGCACGTTTTTTCATAGATAGACCCATTTTCGCCTGGGTGATCGCCTTGGTGATCATGCTGGCCGGGGCCATGGCCATCATCGGCCTGCCGGTGGCCCAGTACCCGACCATCGCCCCGCCGGCGGTTGGCATCTCCGCCAGCTACCCGGGGGCCTCCGCCAAGACGGTGGAAGACTCGGTGACCCAGATCATCGAGCAGAACATGACCGGGCTGGATCACCTGCTCTACATGTCGGCGCAATCCGACTCGTCAGGGAACGTCAGCGTGACCCTCACCTTCAAGCCGGGTACGGATCCCGACATCGCCCAGGTGCAGGTGCAAAACAAGCTGCAACAGGCCATGTCGCTCCTGCCCCAAGAGGTGCAGCAACAGGGCGTGCGGGTCCAGAAGACCTCCAGCAGCTTCCTGATGGTGGCCGCCTTCATCTCCACCGATGGCGCCATGACCAACGATGACCTGGCGGACTATGTGGTAGCCAACATCAAGGAGCCCCTGAGCCGTCTGGACGGGGTCGGTGACATCACCTTGTTCGGCAGCCAGTACTCCATGCGCGTCTGGCTCGATCCCCACAAGCTCAACCGGGTGCAGATGACCCCGGCCGACATTCAGGCCGCCATCAAGGCCCAGAATGCCCAGGTTGCCTTCGGCAAGCTGGGGGGGACCCCTGCGGTGAGCGATCAGCAATTTACTGCCACCATCATGGGCCAGACCCGGCTCTCCACCGTGGAGGAGTTCAACAACATCCTGCTGCGGGTGAACCAGGACGGATCCAAGGTCCAGCTCAAGGACGTGGCCCGGGTCGAACTTGCCGGTGAAAACTACGACGCGACCGCGCTCTACAACGGCCAGGCCACCGCCGCCGTCGCCATCAAGCTGGCGACCGGTGCCAACGCCCTGGACACCGCCGAGCACGTGCGGACCAAGCTGGGTGAACTCTCCGAGTACTTCCCGGCCAACATGGAGATCGTCTATCCCTACGACACCACGCCGTTCGTGAAGATCTCCATCGAGGAGGTGGTGCAGACCCTGATCGAGGCGATCTTCCTGGTGTTCTGCGTCATGTATCTGTTCTTGCAGAATTTCCGGGCAACCCTTATTCCGACCATCGCGGTGCCCGTGGTCCTGCTCGGCACCTTCGGGGTGATGGCGGCCTTCGGCTTCTCCATCAACACCCTGACCATGTTCGGTCTGGTGCTCGCCATCGGCCTCTTGGTGGATGACGCCATCGTGGTGGTGGAGAACGTGGAACGTCTGATGAGCGAGGAGGATCTCTCCCCCCTCGAGGCGACCCGCAAGTCCATGACCCAGATCACCGGCGCCCTGGTGGGCATCGCCCTGGTGCTGTCGGCGGTGTTCGTGCCCATGGCCTTCTTCGGTGGCTCTACCGGTGCCATCTATCGCCAGTTCTCCCTCACCATCGTCTCGGCCATGGTGCTCTCGGTGCTGGTGGCCCTGATCCTGACCCCGGCCCTGTGCGCCACCCTGCTCAAACCCATGAAGCACGGTGAATTCGGCGCCCAGCGAGGCTTCTTCGGCTGGTTCAACCGCTTCTTCGACACCAACGCCAACCGTTACCAGAACGGCGTGCGCAAGGTGATCAAGCAGGGCACCCGCTACGGCATCATCTATCTGGCCATGCTGGCGGTGCTGGCGGTGCTCTTCATGCGCATGCCCACCTCCTTCCTGCCGGAAGAGGATCAGGGGGTCATCATGTCCATGGTGCAGCTCCCGGTGGGGGCGACCAAGGAGCGGACCGAGGTGGTGCTCGGGGAGATGCGCGACTACTTCCTCGAGAACGAGAAGGAGAACGTGGACTCCGTGCTGACGGTGGCGGGCTTCAGTTTCGCCGGTAGCGGTCAGAACAGCGGCATGGCCTTCATCAAGCTCAAGGACTGGAGTGAGCGCAAGGGAGAAGAGCGCAGCGCCAATGCCATCATCGGCCGCGCCATGGGGTTCCTGTTCAGCATCAAGGAAGCCCAGGTCTTCGCCTTCAACCTGCCCCCCATTCCGGAACTCGGCACGGCCACCGGCTTCGACTTCTTCCTGCAGGACCGAGGCGGTCTGGGTCATGAGAAGCTGATGCAGGCACGCAACCAGCTGCTCGGCATGGCGGCGCAGGATCCCAACCTGGTGCGGGTACGCCCGAACGGGATGGAAGACACGCCCCAGCTCGACATCAAGATCGATTACGAGAAGGCGCTGGCCCAGGGGCTCTCCATCACCGACATCAACAACACCCTGTCGGCGGCCTGGGGCTCCTCCTATGTGAACGACTTCGTCGACAGAGGCCGGGTCAAGAAGGTCTATCTGCAGGCGGATGCCCCTTTCCGGATGAACCCGGAAGATCTGAAGCTGTGGTACGTGCGCAACAGCGCGGGCCAGATGGTGCCCTTCTCCGCCTTTGCCAGCACGGAGTGGAGCTTCGGCTCGCCCCGTCTTGAGCGCTACAACGGTGTCTCCGCCATGGAGATCGTCGGTGAGGCGGCCCCTGGCAAGAGTACGGGTGATGCCATGGCGGCCATCGAGGAGATGGTGAAACAGTTGCCGGAAGGGATCGGTATCGAGTGGACCGGCCTCTCCTTCCAGGAGCGTCAGGCAGGCTCCCAGGCGCCGGCCCTGTACGCCATCTCGCTCCTGGTGGTCTTCCTCTGTCTGGCGGCCCTCTACGAGAGCTGGAGCATTCCGTTCTCGGTCATGCTGGTGGTGCCGCTCGGGGTGCTGGGGGCCATTTTGGCCGCGACCCTGCGCGGGCTTGAGAATGACGTCTACTTCCAGGTGGGCCTGCTCACCACGATCGGGCTGTCGGCCAAGAACGCCATCCTCATCGTCGAGTTCGCCAAGGAGCTGCACGACAAGGGGATGAGGCTCGGGGATGCGGTGGTGGAGGCCTCGCGTCAGCGTCTGCGCCCCATCCTGATGACCTCGCTCGCCTTCATCCTGGGGGTACTGCCCCTGGTGATCAGCACCGGGGCGGGCGCCAGCAGCCGAAACGCCATCGGGACCGGCGTGATGGGGGGGATGATCAGTGCCACCGTGCTCGCCATCTTCTTCGTGCCGCTCTTCTTCGTGCTGGTGATGCGCTATTTCACCGAACGCAAGCATGCCGGGGAAGAGAGTGTCCACACCAAGGAGATCAACCATGACTAAGACCCTGATCGCCCTGGGCGTGACCCTGATGCTGGGGGGCTGCTCCATGGCCCCCGACTACCAGCGCCCCGAGCTGCCCCAAGGCGCCTCCTGGCAAGCTGACCTGGCCGCCAAGGGGGAACTTGCCCCCTGGCGCCAGCAGTTCCAGGACCCGGCCCTGCAGACGCTGATCGGCACCGCCCTTGAGAGCAACCGGGATCTGCGCCTGGCAGCCCTCAACGTCGAGGCCTACGAGGCGAAATACCGTATCCAGCGGGCGGCCCAGTTGCCGACCCTGGCCGCCAGTGGCAGCGGTACCCGCCAGCAGGGATCCGATGATCTCAGTAGTACTGGGCAGGGCACCATCAGCAGCCAGTATGGCGCCAACATCGGCATCACCGCCTATGAGCTGGATCTGTTTGGCCGGATCCAGAGCCTGAAAGATCAGGCCCTTGAGACCTATCTGGCGCAAATCGAGACCCAGCGCAGCACCCAGATCGCCCTGGTGGCCTCGGTGGCCAATGCCTACTTCACCCTGCTGGCGGATCAGGAGTTGCTGGCCCTGAGCCAGGCGACCCTCGCCACCGAGCAGGAGAGCTATGCCCTGACCGAGCACAAATACCGCCTGGGCGCTGCCTCCGAGATGGAGCTGGCCCAGGGGCGCACGGCACTGGAAAACGCCAAGGTCAGCCAGGCGCAATACCAGCGTCTGGTGAAACAGGACAGAAACGGTCTGGCCCTGCTGCTTGGCACCGATATCCCGGTGCTGGCGGCACAACCGGCCACCCTGGCCGAGGTGAAACTGGCGCCGATCCCGGTGGGGGCTCCCTCCAGCCTGTTGCAGCAACGCCCGGACATCCTGGCAGCGGAGCACAACCTGAAGGCGGCCAACGCCAACATAGGGGCGGCCCGCGCCGCCTTCTTCCCGACCATCTCGCTCACCGCGACGGCGGGCACCGCCAGCAACCAGCTGAGCGGTCTGTTTGACGGCGGCACCGGCACCTGGACCTTCATGCCCCAGATCAATCTGCCCATCTTCGATGGCGGCAAGCGCGTTGCGGATCTGGACGTGGCCGAGGTGGGGACCAGGCAGGCGGTGGCGAGCTACGAGAAGAGCATCCAGACCGCCTTCAAGGAGGTCGCGGACACCCTCGGTGCCCAGGTTGACTACGCGCAGCAGCTGCAGGCGCAACAGGCGCTGGTGGATGCCAACCAGACCTACTTCAGGCTGGCGGAGGTGCGTTACGAGCAAGGGGTGGACAGCTACCTGACCCGCCTCGATGCCCAGCGCTCCCTGTTCAGCGCCAAGCAGGGGCTCATCAGCACCCGGCTCGCCCAGCTGAGTAACCAGGTCGCCCTCTACAAGGCCGTCGGTGGCGGCTGGCAGGCGCCGAAGGACGCAGAGCCGGCATCAGACAAACAGGGTTGACCCCTCGGGGTTGACGTAAAAAGCATCAGGGGCGAACCACTAGGTTCGCCCCGTTTTTTTATCTGTCATGTCGAGAAGCCAAATCGAGGCAGGTGACAACGGCGCTCCCTGCCCGGGTCAGGGCGCGGGCAGGAGGATCCCCACGCTCATGGGCGCCGCCCTCGGCAACCATCATGACCCGCCTGGAGGTGACCACCTCATCGCCGTCATCCGTTGCGCTGGACCCAGGAGATGCCATTTATCGCATAAGCTGTGCCGTAATTATTCTTTCAAAGAATAAATGGTCGACTCTTATAGTCAGTCACTCGCCCCTCATTCCAAGGATGTGAAATGAAACGACTCGTGCCCGCCACCCTGCTTGTTGCAGGACTGGCTCTCGCCCCGCTGGCCCAGGCGACCACCCTGCTCAACGCCTCCTATGACGTGATGCGCGATTTTTACAAGGAGTACAACGGAGCCTTCCTGAAGCACTGGCAGGCCGAAGGCGGGGAGCCACTGCAGATCAACATGTCCCACGGCGGATCGAGCAAGCAGGCGCGCGCCGTCATCGACGGCCTGCCCGCCGATGTCATCACCATGAACATGGCCACCGACATCAACGCCCTCGCCGAGCATGGGGGCCTGGTGCCCAAGGGGTGGGCGGATCGCCTGCCGGATCACAGTGCCCCCTTCACCTCGGCCACCGTGTTTATCGTGCGAAAGGGCAACCCCAAGGGGTTGAAGGATTGGCCTGATCTGCTCAAGGAGGGGGTACAGGTCATCGTGCCCAACCCCAAGACCTCGGGGAACGGCCGCTACACCTATCTGTCTGCCTGGGGGTATGTGCTGGAGCAGGGGGGCGATGAAGAGGCGGCCAGGGCATTTGTCGGGAAGCTGTTCAAGCAGGTTCCCGTGCTCGACACCGGCGGCCGCGCCGCCACCACCACCTTCATCCAGAACCGCATAGGGGACGTGCTGGTCACGTTCGAAAACGAAGCCGAGATGATTGCCCGGGAGTTCGGTCGTGGCAGCTTCGAGGTGGTCTATCCGAGCGTCACTGCCGTGGCCGAACTGCCGGTGTCAGTGGTGGACAAGGTGGTCGACAAGCAGGGTACCCGCAAGGAGGCCGAAGCCTATCTTGCCTATCTCTGGTCTGACGAAGGCCAACGCATTGCTGCCAGCAACTATCTACGCCCGCGCAACCCGGCGATCCTCGCCGAGTTTGCAGACCGTTTCCCGAACGCCACCTTCCTCGACGTGGTGAAGACCTTCGGCGCGTGGCCTGTGATCCAGCGCACTCACTTCAAGGAGGGCGGGGTGTTCGACCAGATCTATGCCCAGCGCTGAGGCGCCCCGGGATAACGATGCTCACCCAGGTGCAGCCGGGGCGTGGCTGCCTGGCAGCCCTCTCTGTCGGTGGGGCCAGGTTGGTGCGTCAGGCTCTGAAAGATGAACAGGACCGTCGCGGATGGCGGTGTCCTGGAAGGGGAGGGTGTTCTGGCACAGTCACACCGGCGTCTTGGCCCGAGACCCGGGACAAAAAGCACGAAGGGTTGGCCTCGCACTGAGGTCAACCCTTCGTCTGTCTGGTGCCGGTAATAGGAGTCGAACCTACGACCTTCGCATTACGAATGCGCTGCTCTACCAACTGAGCTATACCGGCGGTTTGATGTTCAGAGTCGTGAAAAAAGCCGGACAAGTCAATTGAGCCAACTCGATTTTATGAGTTGGCTCATGATGTTAAGGCATATCAGAGGTCAATGAACTCCGGGATGTGAGCACGGCCGCGGCTCTCGAGAAAATCGAGCAGTGCGCGGGGGGAGCGGGCCAGGATCCGCTCATGTGGGAAGTTGGCTTCGGTGACCAGCCGATGGCAGTGATCAAAGTCGCCGAGGCTGAATGCCACGTGGGAGTCGGAGCCGAAAGTGAGGTAGGCACCCAGATCGCGCGCCGCCTCGACGATGGCGCGGCAGTTGCTTTCGCTGCCTGCACGGGAGTGACTGAACGAGGAGTTGTTGACCTCCAGCGCCACTCGATACTCTGCCGCTGCCTTGACCACCGCCTGGATATCGATGGGGAAGGCGGGATTGCCGGGGTGGCTTATCATGTCGACCCGACCACTTCGAATGGCGTTGATCATGGCCTGGGTATGGGTCGCCTGATCGCAGGGGGGAAACACCGGTTCGTGAAAGCCCGCCATGATCATGTCGAGCCGCGATTCGTAGCGCTCGGGGAAGTCTATTTCACCGTCGATGTTCTTGATGTTGGCTTCGATGCCGCGCAGGATGCCGACCCCGTCCACGACCCTGGGCAACACGTGCAGATTGACGAAATGCCAGTAATGCGGGGCATCTGCCATGTCCGGGCCATGGTCCGTGGTGGCGAACAGCTTGATCCCCTTGGCTTTGGCGATGGGCAGGTAATCGTGAATGGTGCTGTAGGCGTGGGTGCTGGCGACGGTGTGCGTGTGGGTATCGACCGTATACTTCATCTTCTCTCCCCTCTGGCATGAGGCGACAGCATAGCAAGATTGGCGAAGCCGGGCCATGTGGCTGGTTGCCATACTTTGTCACAATTTGGGTCTGTGCTGACAAAGTCTGATGACGTTTCACTGCGAGGATGGCGACATCGATGCAAGCCTGAACACCCATCGATGGGTCGACACTGGATGGTCAGACCCGTTTTCCCCGCCGTCGCCCCTGCGACGGTTTTTTTTGGTTCTCTGTCGGCGCATCGGGTGACGGCAGGGCAAAAAAATGCCCAACTAGCATGACGCAGGTTGGGCGAGACTTAATGTTTAATTGCAGTGGCATAGATATAGAGTGCCGTCTCGCCGCGAAGTTCCCGCCATCTTCCCTCTTTTTTGATTAAAAACATTTAGCCAACACTTGTTCACATTCTCTTGACATGGGTGGGCGTGAAACGTACTTTTTAAACATTCGTTTAAGTGAGGTGTCCAGTGAGTAAAATCGATACCAAGAACCGTATTCTCGACGCCGCCGAGGTGCTGTTTGCCGAGCGGGGGTTCGCCGATACCTCGTTGCGTCTGATCACCAGCGAGGCCGATGTGAACCTGGCTTCGGTCAATTATCACTTCGGCTCCAAGAAGGAGCTTATCCAGGCGGTGCTCGACCGTTATCTGAGCCTCTTCATGCCGGCACTGGACGGGCGGTTGCAGACGTTGATGGCGCAGGATCAGCTGACCCTGTTGCAGGTGTTCGAGAGCTTTGTCGAACCCCTGATGAAACTGTCGGCCGTCAGGGCGAATGGTCCGGCGCTCTTCATGCAGTTGCTGGGGCGCGGCTATATCGACAGTCAGGGCCACCTGCGCCGTTTTATTACCACCCATTATGGGGCGACCCTGCACGGGATCACCCAGGCCATCTCCAAGGCCAATCCGGATTTGTCGCCGGCGGATCTCTTCTGGCGCCTGCACTTCACCCTGGGCACAGTCGTCTTCACCATGGCCTCTGCGGATGCCCTGCGTGACATCGCCCAGGCCGATTTTGGCCAGCAGCTCGATGTGGAAGGGCTGGTGCGCAACGTTATTCCTTATCTGGCGTCCGGTGTCGGGGCGCCCGTGGAGTCGACCAGGCTCTCCCTGGCCGTGTAACACCTGACAATAATCAACGGAAACAGTGAAATAGAAGGAACTTCGGTATGATCACATTGCTTGTCCTGCTGGTGCTGGCGATAGCCGTGGTGCTCGGTGTCCCCGCCATCCGTAAAAAGGTGGTGACCCGCCCCGTGTTCGGCATCTTCAAGAAGATACTGCCGCCCCTGTCGGCCACCGAGCGGGAGGCCATGGAGGCCGGCTCCGTCTGGTGGGACGGGGAGCTGTTTCGCGGTAACCCGGACTGGAAGAAACTGCACGGCTACGGCAAGGCCGAACTGAGCGCAGAAGAGCAGGCCTTTATCGACAACCAGGTCGAAACCCTGCTCGCCATGGTGGACGACTTCAAGATCGTCAACGAGACCAAGGACCTGCCGGAGCCGGTGTGGGACTATCTGAAGAAAGAAGGCTTCTTCTCCCTGATCATCCCGAAATCCTACGGCGGCCGCGAGTTCTCGGCGATTGCCAACTCCACCATCGTCACCCGTATCGCCACCAAGAGCCTGAGCGTCGCGGTCACCGTCATGGTGCCCAACTCCCTCGGCCCGGGCGAGCTGCTGATGCATTACGGCACCCAGGCCCAGAAAGATTTCTGGCTGCCGGGGCTGGCCAACGGCAAGGAGGTGCCCTGCTTCGCCCTGACCGGGCCGGAAGCGGGCTCCGATGCGGGCGCCATCCCGGACAAGGGGATCGTCTGCAAGGGGATGCACAAGGGGGAAGAGGTGCTGGGCATTCGCCTCAACTGGAACAAGCGCTACATCACCCTGGCGCCGCGTGCCACCGTGCTGGGGCTGGCGTTCAAGCTCTATGACCCGGAAAAACTGCTGGGTGACAAGGAAGAGATCGGCATCACCTGTGCGCTGATCCCGACCAGTCACCCTGGCGTGCGCGTCGGCGATCGCCACTACCCCATGGGGCTGGCGTTCCTGAACGGCCCGACCTTCGGCAAGGATGTGTTCATTCCGCTCGACTGGATCATCGGTGGCCCGGATTACGCCGGCCGTGGCTGGCGCATGCTGGTGGAGTGCCTCTCCGCCGGTCGCGGCATCTCGCTGCCTGCCCTTGGCACCGCCTGTGGTCACATGGCGAGCCGCACCGTGGGCGCCTACTCCTACGTGCGCAAGCAGTTCGGCATGTCCATCGGCAAGTTTGAAGGGGTGCAGGAAGCGCTGGCCCGCATTGGCGGCCTCACCTATCAGCTCGAAGGCGCTCGTCGCATGACCGCAGGTTCCCTGGATTTGGGTCAGGCACCGGCCATCGTCACCGCGATTTCCAAGTACCACATGACCGAGATGGCCCGCCAGGTGATGGATGACTCCATGGACATCCATGCCGGTCGCGCCATCCAGCTGGGCCCGAAAAACTACACCGGCTACGCCTACATGGGCATTCCGGTGGCCATCACGGTGGAAGGGGCCAACATCCTGACCCGCAACCTGATGATCTTCGGGCAAGGGGCCACCCGCTGCCATCCGTATGTGTTTGCCGAGCTGGAAGCGGCGGCCGACACCGATGTGGAGCGCGGTCTCGAGAAGTTTGACGCCCTGTTGATGAAACACATCGCCTTCGGTACCGGCAACTTCTTCGGTGCCCTGTTCCAGGGGCTGACCCTGGGTCAGTTCAACAGTCCCCCGGTGGCCGGCGAAACCGCCCGCTACTACAAGCAGCTCTCTCGCATGAGTAAAGGGCTGGCCCTGTGCGCCGACGTCTCCATGCTGATGCTGGGCGGGGATCTCAAGCGCAAGGAGATGATCTCCGCCCGTCTGGGTGACGTGCTGAGCCACCTCTACCTGGCCTCCGCCACCCTCAAGCATTACGAGGATCAGGGCCGCATGGTCTCTGACCTGCCGTTCGTGCAGTACGCGGTGGAGCGCAACCTCTACCTGATTGGCAAGGCGTTCGAGGGCTTCTTCCAGAACTTCCCGAACAAGGTGGTGGGTGCCGTACTCAAGCGGGTGGTGTTCCCGTTCGGCGTCGGTTACAAGATGCCGGCGGACGATCGCTGCCATGCCATCTGTCTGGCCATGATGACGCCGGGCGAGTTCCGGGATCGTCTGACCGCGCTCTGTTATGTGGGCAAGGATGAGGCGGATCCGGTGGGGCTGATGGAGCGTGCCTTCCAGGCCATGGTCTCGGTGCAGCCCATCGAGAAGAAGCTGGTGCAGGCCCAGAAAGAGGGCAGACTGCCCCGCAAGCTGGCGCTGCCTGAGCTGGTGGCTGCGGCCCTGTCCCAGTCCATCCTCGGCAAGGAGGAGGCGGACAGGCTGCTGGCCGCCGATGCCCTGCGCTACGAGGCTATCCAGGTGGACAACTTCGCTCCTGGCGAGCTGGAAGGATTGTCTCAACCGAACCCGGTCGAGCACGCAGCCTGACCCGGAGCGTAAACCGACAACCGGCCCTAGTGGCCGGTTTTTTGTTGTTTAACCAGGCATTTACAAGGTCGATTAATTCCAGTTTAATGCAATGGCCCCCACCCTTGGGGCAGGAAGCAAGGCCATCGGAATGGCCGATAACAACAACTCAGGAAGAGTGAATGAACCTCGCCAAAACGGCGATCGAACGCCCCATCTGGGTGGCGGTCTCGGTCGTGCTGATTTTTTTGCTGGGCCTGCTCAGTATCCGGGGACTGCCCGTCCAGCTGTTTCCCGACATAGACCGTCCTCACCTCAACATCACGGTGGACTGGCGCTCGGCCTCGCCCCAGGAGATGGAGTCGGAGATAACCGATCCCATCGAGCAGGAGATGCAGGGGGTACAGGGGCTCAAGAGTCTCAGCAGCAACAGCTACCCCGGCTTCACCGAAATCGACATGGAGTTTGCCCTCGGCACCGACATGCAGCGGGCCCAGCTTGACGTCATCTCCCGCCTGAACCGGGTCTCGGGGCTGCCGGACAACATCGGTGGTCCTTACGTCAACAACTACAGCAGCAACGACACCCTGACCTTCTTCTTCATTCAGCAACTGCCCGGCGCCAAGGGGGAGATAGACGATCACCAGGCGCTGATCGAGGCGAGGGTCAAGTCCGAGCTGGAGCGGATCCCCGGGGTGTCCACGGTCGACATCGAGGGGATCAACGAGCGCCAGATCCAGATCCGCTTCGACCCTTACCGCGCCGCCGAGCTGGGGGTGGAGATCCCGGTGCTCGCCAGCCGGGCAACGACCGGCTGGGATGTGTCGGCCGGCACCCTCGACATCGGACGCTGGGAGTACAAGCTGCGCTTTGCCGGTCGCTATGACGTGGCGGCCCTGGGGGACAAGGTGGTGGACTGGCGTGACGGCCTGCCCATCTATCTGCGGGACGTGGCCGAGATCAGAGTGGCCCGGGAGGAGAACCCGGTGCTGCGCATCCAGAACGGCAACACCGCCATCGCGGCGCAGATCTTCAAGGAGAGCGGTGCCAATGCCCTGGCGGCGCTCGAGGGGATCAAGGCCAAGGTCGGGGAGCTCAACCGGGAGGTGCTGGAGCCGGTCGGCCTGCACATGGAGCAGTCGTTTGACGCTTCCCTCTACATCAACCGGGCGGTGAGCATGGTGACCGCCAACCTGGGGCTAGGAGTGCTGCTCTCCTGCGCCATCCTCTGGGTCTTTCTGCGCCAGCTCAAGGCGACCCTGATGATCGCGATCGCCATCCCCATCAGCATCATGCTCACCTTCTGCTTGCTCAAGGTGATGGGGCGAACCCTCAATATCATCTCCCTGGCGGGCATTGCGTTTGCGGTCGGCATGGTGCTCGACGCCGCCATCGTGGTGCTTGAGAGCATCTACCGGCGCCATGAGCGGGGTGACATCAGCAAGGGAGAGGCGGCGCTGGAGGGCACCCGCCGGGTGTGGACCGCTCTGGTGGCGTCCACCCTGACCACGGTCGCCATCTTCCTGCCGGTGCTCCTGCTCAACGACGTGGAAGGGCAGTTGTTTGCCGATCTTGCGCTCACCATCGCCTGCGCGGTGACGGTCTCCATGGTGGTGGCGGTCACGGTGTTGCCTGCGGTGGCGGCGCGCTGGATGGGGCACGAGCGGCTGATTGATCCCTTTGAGCGCCTGTGGTGCCGCGCCACCCGCCATGTGATCCGCTGGACTGCCACCGCCCCCAGGCGCTGGGCCATCATCGTCCTGATGATGACGGGGCCTGTGCTGGTGAGCTGGTTGATGTTGCCCAAGATGAACTACCTGCCGGACGTGAAGCGGGACGCCATCGACGTTTGGATGAGTTTCACCCCAGGGGTCAATCTCAAGGCCCAGCGGGAGGAGGTGATCGATACCCTGATTGCCCGCCTCGACCCCTATATGAAAGGGGAGAAGGAGCCTGCCCTCAAGAACTACTACATCCTGCGCTATCCGGGCGGTGCCCAGATCGGGGTGCGGCCAAAGGAGGATAACCAGATCAAGGTGCTGGAGCAGCTCTTGATGAAGCAATTGCTGGTGGGGATCCCCGACACCCGGGTGTTTGGCGGTCAGGGGTCCCTGTTTGGCGGTTTTGACAGTGAAAACAGCATCTCCCTGCTGATCCAGGGGGGTGGGCTACCCGAACTCTATCAGGCGGCCAGGGAGAGCATGACCATAGTGCAGCGGGACTTGCCCGGCGCCCAGGTCAGGCCAGAGCCCGGACTCGATTTCACCGCTCCCGAGCTTCGGCTGGTGCCCCAGGACAGGCGTCTGGCCGAGGTGGGCTGGGATCGCTCCCCCATGCCCGCCATCATCCAGACCTTCGGCGATGGTCTGCGGGTCGGCGAATATTTCGACGGGGATGAGCGGCTCGACATCCTGCTGATGGGGCAGGCCTCCGCCAACCCGGACGAGCTCAAGGCGGTGCCGCTTGCTACCCCGTCCGGGCGCATCGTTCCCCTTGGGGAACTGCTGCGGGTGGAGCCGCAACTGGGGCCTGAGAGCATCTTCCGATCCGATGGGCGGCGCAGCATCAGTCTGCAGATTTCCCCCCCTGCGGGGATGAGCATGGAGCAGGTGCTCGACACCCTGCAGCACAAGAGCTTTGCCGCCATCCGGCCGTTGCTGCCGGCCGGGGGGGAGCTGCGGGTCGCCGGCAATGCCGACAGCCTGCAGCAGGCGCTCGGCAACCTCGGCAGCATCTTCCTGTTCGCCGTGATGATACTGCTCATTCTGCTGTGGGGGGTCTTCGCCTCCCTCAAGGATGCCGTGCTGGTGCTGCTCACCTTGCCGCTCGCCACCGTAGGCGGCGTGCTGGCGCTGCACCTGAGCGGTCTGGTGGCGCCGCTGCCGATGGACTTGCTCACCATCATCGGCTTCGTCATCCTGCTCGGGTTGGTGGTCAACAACGCCATTCTGCTGGTGCACCAGACCAGGATGGCCGAGCGGGAGGGGATGAGCCGACAGTCGGCAGTCACCGATGCTCTGCAAAGCCGGATGCGTCCCATCGCCATGACCAGCCTCACCAGCATCTTCGGTATGCTGCCCCTGATGCTGAGTCCGAGCGAGGGGAGCGAAATCTACCGGGGGCTGGCCACCGTCATCGTCGGCGGCATGAGTTGCAGCACCCTCTTCACCCTGATCCTGTTGCCCGCCTTCCTGCGGTTGGGGGAGCAGACCGACATACCGCACGCCCTTCGGCAGCGTGCCTGAGCAAGGAGCTCATCGATGACACAAGGTTTCACAAGGATGGTGGTGGGGGCCCTGCTGCTGGCTGGCGGGCTGCCTGCGCTTGCACAAAGCAAGATGGTGACGCTGGCGGAGGTGGCCCAGGGAGAGGCGGGGGCCAGCATCTGGGTCAGCGGCACGGTGGCGAGCCGCCAGCAGGCGGCGCTCAGCGCCGAAGTGAGCGGTCGGGTGGAGTGGATAGCCGAGTTTGGCAGCCGGGTGAAGGCGGGGGACGAGTTGCTGCGCCTGGACAGCGCGACTCTGCGCCTCTCGCTGGAGCAGGCGAGAGCGGAACAAGCCAGAGAGGGGAGCAACCTGCGTTACGCTCGCGCCGAGTTCCAGCGCCTGGATCGTTTGCACCAGCAAAAGAGTGCCTCCCAGAGCCAGTATGACAAGGCGCGCTATGACGTGGAGCAGGCTGAGCTGGCCGATCAGTTGGCGCGGGTGCAGGTGCGCCAGATTGAGGAGCAGCTGCGCAGAAGCCGCATCTTTGCCCCGTTTGACGGGGTGGTGAATGAACACTTCATCCAGCCGGGGGAGCATGTGGATGCGGGCGAACAGGCGCTTGAACTGGTCAATCCGGATCAGCCGGATATCCGGTTGCGTGCGCCTATTGCCTGGGCCCGGCAACTGGCCACCCAGACCCGGTTGCGGGTGGAAGGGGAGCAGCTCAGCAGCCACGCCATCTATTACCAGCGGGCGGCGAGCGCCGATCCCAAGTCCCGGCTCATCGAGCTGCGCCTCAAGCCGGAAGCGGGTACCTTCATCATCGGCTCGCCAGTGCGGGTGGCGCTGCCGATGGGAGAGCAGCACACCATGCTGCTGCCACGGGATGCCCTGGTGCTCGGCACCGAGGGAAGCGTGGTCTATCAGGTGGAGCAGCGCGGCGAGGCGCTCACGGTGAACCGGGTGCCGGTCACCGTGCTCTTTGGGGACAGCCGGGAAGTGGCGGTGAGCGGCGCTCTCAGGCAGGGAGACAAGGTGGTGGTGCGCGGCGCCGGCAGCCTGCAGGATGGAGACAAGGTGGAGCTGTTTCGCGGTTGAACCTGGGCAGATCCCATAAAAAAACGGCTCCCGCGGGAGCCGTTTTTGTGGCAGGGAGGAGGGGCGATTACTCGACCATCATCACCTTGCAGGTGTTGGTGCTGCCGACGGTCTCCATCTTGTCGCCGTGGGTGAGCAATACCATGTCGCCGCTTTGCAGCAGTCCCTTGGCCTTGAGCACGTCCAGCGCGTCGCGGCACACCTCGTAGACCGGCTTGGTCTCGTCGCCATCAAACAGCACGGGGGTGACGCCGCGGTAGAGGTTGGCCCAGGCCAGGGTCTTGTTGTGAGGAGACATGGCGAAGATGGGCAGGCCGGAGCTGATGCGGGACATCAGCAGCGGGGTGGTGCCCGACTCGGTCAGCGCCACGATCGCCTTGACCCCTTCCAGGTGGTTGGCCGCATACATGGTGGACATGGCCACCGCCTCTTCCACCGAGGTGAAGGTGTAGTTCATGCGGTGGTTGGAGACGTTCAGGCTCGGGTGCTTCTCGGCGCCCACACAGACGCTGGCCATGGAGGTCACGGTCTCGATGGGGAACTGGCCGGCGGCGGTCTCGGCGGAGAGCATCACCGCATCGGTACCGTCCAGCACGGCGTTGGCCACGTCCATGACTTCGGCACGGGTCGGGAGCGGTGCGTTGATCATGGACTCCATCATCTGGGTCGCGGTGATGACCACGCGATTCAGGCGGCGGGAGTGGCGAATGAGCTTCTTCTGCACACCCACCAGTTCGGGGTCGCCGATTTCGACACCCAGGTCACCACGGGCCACCATGACGGCATCGGAGCCAAGGATGATGTCTTCCATCGCCTCGTCGCTGGCGACGGTCTCGGCGCGCTCGACCTTGGCCACGATCTTGGCGTTGGAGCCGGCTTCGCGGGCCAGTTCGCGGGCGTAGCGCAGATCATCGCCGCTGCGGGGGAAGGAGACCGCCAGGTAGTCCACGTTCATGCGGGCGGCGGTCTTGATGTCTTCCTTGTCCTTCTCGGTCAAGGCCGGGGCGGAGAGGCCGCCACCTTTCTTGTTGATGCCCTTGTTGTTGGAGAGAGGGCCGGCCACGGTCACCGTGGTGTGGATGCGGGTGCCTTCGACCTGTTCGACCTTCAGTTGCACGCGGCCATCGTCCAGCAGCAGGATGTCACCGGATACCACGTCCTGCGGCAGGCTCTTGTAGTCGATGCCGACCTGCTCCTGGCAGCCTTCGCCCTTGCCGAGGGCGGCATCGAGAATGAACTTGTCACCGATGGCGAGGTAGATCTTGCCATCCTTGAAGGTGGAGACGCGGATCTTGGGGCCTTGCAGATCGCCCATGATGGCCACGTGGCGGCCCAGCTTGGCGGCGATGTCACGCACCTGGTTGGCGCGCTGGATATGATCTTCAGGAGTGCCGTGGGAGAAGTTCATCCGCACCATGTCGGCACCGGCGCGAATGATCCCCTCGAGAATGCCGTCGCGATCGGTCGCCGGACCGAGTGTGGTAACAATCTTTGTACGTCTTGGCATGAAAGACTCCAATGTGAAGTTGATATGACTTGAAATACTGCCCCGTCAAGCATGTGGCATGGCGCCAACTGGCAGGCCATCTGGGTGGCCTTGTTTGATTGAATTTCGATACTACACCAAGCCCGTTGGCATAGACAGTCGGGGGCGGACCCCCGAATGATCAGGAGGAGTGCGGGGTATCAAAGCGGGATTCGCGCAAACCTTCTTTGACTTTCTTCAGGTTTTCGCGAAATTTCATGCCACGGCGCAGGGTGAAACCGGTGGCCAGCACGTCCACCAGGGCGAGCTGGGCGATGCGCGAGGCCATGGGCATGTAGACGTCGGTGTCTTCCGGCACGTCCATGGAGAGCACCAGGTTGCATTCGCGGGCTAGGGGAGAGTCCTTGGCGGTCATGCCGATGACGGTGGCATCGTTTTCCCGGGCCAGCGCGGCAATTTCCACCAGGGCCTTGGTGCGGCCTGTGTGGGAGATGAGGACAACCACGTCCCCTTCGCTGCTGTTGATGCAGCTCATGCGCATCATGACGATGTCATCGAAGCTCACCACGGGGATGTTGAAGCGGAAGAACTTGTTCTGGGCATCCCGGGCGACGGCGGAGGAGGCGCCCAGACCAAAGAAGCTGATCTTCTTGGACTGGGTCAGAATATCGACGCAGCGGTTGATGGCCGAGATGTCCAGGCTGTTCTTGGCGGCATCGAGGCAGGCCATGGTGGATTCGAAGATCTTGGCGGTATAGGTATCCGGGCCGTCTTCCGCTTCCACGTGGCGGTTCACATAAGGGGTGCCGTTGGCCAGACTCTGGGCCAGGTGCAACTTGAAATCGGGAAAACCCTTGGTATCGAGGCGACGGCAGAAACGGTTGACGGTCGGTTCGCTCACATCGGCCAGCTTGGCCAGGGTAGCAATGCTGGAGTGAATGGCGGTCTGGGGTGAGGCCAGGATCACTTCAGCCACCTTACGCTCTGATTTACTGAAACTTTCCAGATTGTTCGTAATTTTATCGAGGGTATTCATCATTACCACCAGGCATTTTTGTAATTTAACTTCAGTGTCTGTGCACTAAATTCACAGCTCAAGCAGGTTTCCAGTCTCCGCGATGACTATACAAGACAAGCGCTTATCGGAACTAATCTCGGCCCTGCAAAGTATGACTCATGTCTAATTATTTCGTGTTTTTAGTTGCAAACTTCCATTTGCGTCTTGAAAACGCTTACAAATGTTGCAAAGCAACAACACTGTGAGCGGGCGCACACTTGTCTGCATAAATCGCGCAGCCCGGCTGCGGGCTCGAGTAGTATTGCAGCCAAATAATAATGTCGGGACGGTAAGGGCCGCCCCGAGTCGGTAACGAAGGAGTTTGTTATGCAGCATACCCATGCGCTGGTGGGCGACGTTGGCGGTACCAATGCCCGACTGGCCCTCTGTGAACTGGCGACGGGCGCCATTTCCCAGGCAAAAACCTATTCGGGGCTGGCCCATCCCAGCCTGGAGGCCGTGGTGCGCCTCTATCTCGAAGAGCACGATGCCACCGTGGGCGAGGCGTGCATCGCCATCGCCTGTCCCATCAATGGTGACTGGGTCGCCATGACCAACCACAGCTGGGAGTTCTCCATCCGCGAGATGCAGGCCAACCTCGGCCTTGCGCGCCTGCAGGTGATCAACGATTTCACTGCCGTCTCCATGGCGGTACCCGTGCTCGGCGAGAGCGATCGCATCCAGCTCGGGGGCGCGGCTCCGGTAGCCGGCAAGCCCATCGCCATTTATGGCGCAGGGACCGGCCTTGGCGTCGCCCACCTGGTGCAGGCCGGTGAGCAGTGGCTGAGCCTGCCGGGTGAGGGCGGTCACGTGGACTTCGCCGCCAACACGGAAGAGGAAGATGCGGTGCTGCAGGTGATGCGCGGCGAGCTGGGCCATGTGTCGGCGGAGCGTTTCCTCTCGGGCCCCGGGCTCGTCAATCTCTATCGCGGCCTGGTCAAATCCGATGGCCGCGAGCCCGAACCTTTTGCCCCCAAGGACATCACCGAGCGCGCGCTGGCGGGGGATTGCCTCGATTGCCGCCGCACCTTGAGCCTGTTCTGTGTGCTCATGGGCCGCTTTGCCGGCAACCTGGCCCTCAACATGGGCACCTTCGGCGGTGTCTACATCGCCGGTGGCATAGTGCCGCGCTTTCAGGAGTTCTTCATCGGATCGGGCTTTCGGGTCGCCTTCGAGGACAAGGGGCGCTTCAAGCCTTATCTCAAAGACATTCCGGTCTTCCTCATCACCCACGAAGGACCGGGGCTGCTCGGTGCCGGCGCCTATCTGCGCCAGTCACTCGGGATCCGTCTCTGAGCCTTGCCAGTGTGAACATGGTTCAGTCCCGATTCAGTGACCGGGGCGTAAAGTGAACCTACGTACTCAAGAGGACGGGGCTTCATAGGGAATTGAAACCGGTCTTCATCCGCTGGGTGCGCATTGTCACCTGACAAGCCTGAACTGTTTTACCGGCCCTCGCGGCCGGTTTTTTTATGCCTGTTGTTTCTGCGCGAGCATGGGGCCGAGGGGAGCGGCAGGCCAGCTTCTGATGGGGGCGTAAGCTCGTCAGCCTCGCTGCCATGTGCTTGGCCTGGTCGAAGCATAAGGAGTGGGGCGTGAGACAGGGCAAGCACCGGGATGGCAATGCCCGAATGCGGCAGGGGCCAGGTACTGGCCCCTGCGCTGTCAGGGGAGGGTGATGTGGAATCTCGCGCCGCCGAGCGGGGAGTCATCCACCCGGATCTCGCCGCCGTAGCTGTGCACGATTTCGGTCACCACGGCGAGGCCAATCCCCTGGCCGGGGGAGCTGTCAGCCCGCACGCCGCGCTGGAAGATCTGCTGCGATTTGCCGGGATCGATGCCGGGACCGTCGTCTTCCACCACGATGAGCAGGCCGCGCTCCCGGTGGCGGACATGAACCCGGATCTCGCTGATGGCGAACTTGCAGGCGTTGTCCAGCAGGTTGCCCATCAGCTCCATCAGATCGCCCTGCTCGCCGTGAAAGAAGACATCGTCGTCAAACTGGAAGCCGGTCTGCAGCTTTTTGTGGCGATAGACCTTGGCGAGGCTGGCCAGCAGCTTCTCGATGAGGGGAACCGGTTCGGTGCCCTTGCTCGCGAGGCGCTTTCGCCCGGTGACGGCGCGGCGCAACTGGTACTGGATGATCTGATCCATGGTGGTGATCTGTTCATTGATGTTGTCATGGATGTCGTGGCCGAGCTTGAGCTCCTGGGCGGTGATCTGGATGAGCGCCAGCCGGGTTTTCAGGCTGTGGGCGAGATCGTTGAGGGCGTGCTGGTAGCGCTGGGTCTGCTGGCGTTCGTTCTCCAGCAACTGGTTGACCGAGCTTGTCAGGGGGGTCAGTTCGCGCTCGTAGTCGTTTGACAGCGCCTCTCGCGTACCGGCGCGGATCTCGTCAATCTGGCGCGCCATGGTGCGCAGGGAGGAGAGGCTCCAGAAACTGGTGAGCAGCAACAGAGCGCCCAGCAGACAGTAGGCGAGCAGCGCCTGGCGAATGCAGCGGTAGAGGTAATCGCGGGTCTGGGCCTGATAGCGCCGGGCGGAATCGACCATCACCACGTAGTAGGTGGTGGGGCCGGCGCCATGATTGCGCAGGAAACGCAGGCTGTAGATGAAGTAGCTCTCGCCGTTCTTGATGGTATGCAGCTTGAAGAAATAGTCCTGATCCAGTCCCCCCAGGTATCTCATCAGATCCCGGCAGATGGTCTCCTTGATGGAGACCACCTCCGGCATGTGCAGGCTGGACCAGCTCAGCACTCCGTCGGCGCGGCAGATCAGGGTGTCGAGATTGGGATCGATGGCATCCGGGGTGAGCTTGCCTAGATCCGTCATGGCGTGGGGCTCCGGCTGCTTGGACGAGAACAGCTTGGAGAGGTTCTCCTGCATGCGGACACTGGCTTTCTGGGCCTGCTCCTCGGCATGGCCGAGGTAGAGGATGTAGACGGAGAAGGCCATGATGAGCGCGATGACCAGCATGGCACTCAGCATCAGCTTGAGGTGCAGGGAGCGGCGGATCAGGGTCAGGGGATGCAACATGGCAAGGCGCATCAGCTGCAGGCGAGGTTGAAGATGTAGCCCTGGCGGCGGATGGTGGAGATGGGCTGGATGCTCCCTTCCGGATCCAGTTTTTTGCGAAGCCGGCTCACCATCACCTCGATGGTGTTGGGATCCCCTTCACCATCCCCATAGAGCTGATCCAGCAACTGCTGTTTGGAGACCACCTGACGGGCATTTCGCATCAGGTATTCCAGGATCAGATATTCGAAACTGGTCAGCACAGTGACCTCGCCGGCGATGGTCAGCTCCTTGCGGGAGAGGTCCAGCTCGTAGTCACCCGCCTTCACTCTGGGGGAGATGAAGCCGGCGCTGCGGCGTACCAGCGCATTGAGGCGGGCCAGCAGCTCGTCCTTCTGGAAGGGTTTGACCAGGTAGTCGTCCGCCCCGGCCTCCAGTCCTTCCACCTTGTCCTGCCAGTTGCCTCTGGCCGTCAGCACAATGATGGGAAAGGGGATCTGCTGCTCGCGCAGGCGGGTGATGAGCTGAAGGCCATCCATGTCAGGCAGGCCCAGATCGATGATGGCGACATCGATGGGGTAGTCGGCTGCGTAGTGCAGCGCCACCTGGGCATTGTCCGTGCTGTAAACCTGGTTCTGGGCCTCGGTCAACAGGGTGGAGAGGTGGTGATTGAGCAGCTTGTCGTCTTCAACCAGTAGGATTTTCATAAGATGCATGATGATGAGGGTCCAGGCTGCCAATTAGAGGGTCAACAAGAGGGAGAGTCAATCTGGATCCTACCTGACCCCGCTGTATCGGGACTGAATCATCCCTGTCTTCTTTCCTCATGCATTTCCCATGATGCAACGCTGTGTCATCAGCCTCGTGTTCAGGCTCGCTATCCGTGCCTGCCGGTTTCTGGGTGTTGAGGGTCAGAGCCGGTGCTGGGGCTGGTCGCGACCATTCTTATCGCACAAGCGGCTTGCCGCTTTCAGCCTGCCGGTACACAGGGGCGGGGGGCCTTGCTGGCGTCAGGCCATCCCCGAGTGCCTGCAAGCGCTTGAGGTATGAATTTAATTGTTTGAAATTAAACATGTTTACATGCCCTGGCCTGGATGCTGGAACAAAGCAGGGCAATCCCCGGCAACGGCTGAGTGGATTCACGGCGGGCAGTATCACATGAATGGTTTTTTTTGAATCCTGATTTCAATAGGCGCTTTCCTATTGTTTTGACTGTTCATCTTTGGGTTAAACAAGATAGAATCTGACCCCGAATCGGGTTTGGGGCGCAGATAGCCCAAGATGTGAGCAATGCAGGCTGTGGACTGCCTGGGTGTGCAATGTAATACGACAACATTGTTAAACATCAATCAAAACAAGAAGCTGGAGGATGTGATGGCCAACAGCACGGACAATCAGGTTAAAAGCAGCATGTTGGGAGCTGTAACCCAAGGGCGGTAGCATAAGCCTTGTTCACCTTCTGGGCTGACAACGGCATAATCTGCGTTTCCATCAATGTTGTTTTTCCACGCTCCTGAAATAAAGCGCCAACCTATTGAGGTAAATGGACTCCTCCCACACCTGTCCTAGTGTCTGTGCCATTACATCATTAGCTTGTTTATAGATGTGGTGGCATACGGCCGCCAACCATGAATCTCTTAATCTCTTTTCCATTTAATCAGATTGCAATCGGGAACCTTTCAATGAAGATCCTCGTGACTGGTGGTGCCGGTTTTATCGGTTCTGCCGTTGTTCGTCATATCATCCGGCACACCCAAGATTCAGTAGTCAACCTCGATAAGTTGACCTATGCGGGCAACCTGGAATCCTTGGCGGCTGTCTCTGCTAGCGACCGCTATGCGTTTGAACAAGTTGACATTTGCAACCGCGCCGAACTGGATCGGATCTTCGTTGCCCACCAACCCGATGCCGTAATGCACTTGGCCGCCGAGAGTCACGTTGATCGCTCCATCACGGGCCCCGCCGACTTCATCGAGACCAATATCGTCGGCACCTATATGTTGCTGGAAGCGGCACGCGCCTATTGGAACGGTCTGGACGAGGCGCGCAAGGCGGCCTTCCGCTTCCACCACATCTCCACCGACGAGGTGTATGGGGATCTGCCCCATCCGGATGAAGTCGCCGCTGGTGAGCCATTGCCACTCTTTACTGAAACCACCCCTTACGCCCCCAGCAGCCCCTATTCTGCCTCCAAGGCCTCCAGCGACCATCTGGTGCGAGCCTGGCGCCGTACTTATGGCCTGCCGACCATCGTTACCAACTGCTCCAACAACTACGGCCCCTATCATTTCCCCGAAAAGTTGATCCCGCTGGTCATCCTCAATGCTCTGGATGGCAAGTCGCTGCCGGTTTATGGCAAGGGCGACCAGATCCGCGATTGGCTCTACGTTGAGGATCATGCGCGTGCACTCTATACCGTGGTCACCACAGGTGTGATCGGTGAAACCTACAACATTGGCGGTCACAACGAGAAACAGAATCTGGACGTCGTTCATACCATCTGCGATCTGCTCGACGAGATGGTGCCTCTGTCTCCCTCGCACCTTGGGGGAGAGGGCCGGGATGAGAGGAGAAGCTACCGCGATCAAATCACCTATGTGACCGATCGCCCCGGTCACGATCGCCGCTATGCCATCGATGCTAGCAAGATGAGCGCCGAACTCGCCTGGCAACCGCAAGAGACCTTCGATTCTGGTATCCGCAAGACGGTGCAGTGGTATCTGGATAACCAGCAGTGGGTTAACAATGTCAAAAGCGGTGCCTACCAATCTTGGATAGCTAAGCAGTACGGGGAGAAGAAGTAATGAAAGGAATTATTCTGGCTGGCGGTTCTGGCACTCGTCTGTACCCTATCACCATGGGAGTATCCAAACAGCTCTTGCCAGTTTATGACAAGCCTATGATTTATTATCCACTGTCCGTACTGATGCTTGCCGGGATCAGGGAAGTTCTGATTATCACGACACCTGAAGATCAAGACAGCTTTCAACGTTTGTTAGGTGATGGCAGTCAATTTGGTATTTCACTGGAATATGCAGTTCAGCCAAGCCCGGATGGGCTTGCTCAAGCATTTATTATCGGTGAGGAATTCATCGGGCATGAATCAGTATGCTTGATACTTGGTGATAACATGTTTTGGGGCCAGGGTTTTTCACCCATGCTTCGAGATGCTGCTAGCAGAAAAGAAGGGGCAACAGTATTCGGCTATAAAGTTCAAGATCCTGAAAGATTTGGGATTGTGGAATTTGATGATAAGCAGAGTGTCATTTCAATCGAAGAGAAGCCGGCACAACCTAAGTCACATTTTGCAGTAACTGGGCTCTACTTTTACGACAATCAAGTAGTCAATATTGCCAAACAAGTCAGACCCTCTAAACGAGGAGAGCTTGAGATAACCAGTATCAATCAAGCATATCTGGAGCGAGGACAACTTAATGTTGAATTGTTGGGGCGGGGATTTGCATGGCTCGACAGTGGTACTCATGAAAGCTTGCTTGAAGCATCAAACTTCGTGGCAACCATTGAAGCCAGACAGGGTTTTAAAATAGCCTGTCTTGAAGAAATTGCATGGCGAAACAGTTGGTTGAGTAAAAATGACGTAGCCATTACTGCAAATCGTATGGCAAAAAATAGCTATGGACAGTATTTGCTCGATCTCATAAAGGATTAATGATGGAATTGATAAAGTTAATTGATTTCCCTGTGTTGGGAGATGAACGAGGTTCATTGCTTGCTTTGGAAGGAAATAAAAACATACCTTTCGATATAAAGCGAGTATATTACATCTATGGTACACAAAATGGTGTTGCCCGTGGCTTTCATGCCCATAAAGAGTTAAAACAAGTCGCTATTTGCCTGAATGGAAGTTGTCGCTTTGTGATGGACAATGGTGTTGAAAAATCAGATGTGGTCTTGAATTCTCCATCACAAGGTCTGTTGATTGATACTATGCAGTGGCATGAGATGTATGATTTTAGCAGCGATTGTATCTTGTTGGTGCTAGCAAGCGATGTTTATGATGAAGCTGATTACATCAGAAACTATGATGATTTTTTAACTTTTGCCAAGAGGCATGACTGATGTTCATCCACGCTCTTAGTGACGTACAGTCAAGTGATATTGGTAATGGTACTCGGATATGGCAATTTTCAGTTGTGCTTCAGGGTGCCAAGATAGGTCAAGAATGTAATATATGTGCACATACTCTAATTGAAGGTGATGTCATTATTGGTGATCGTGTTACGGTAAAATCCGGTGTCTATATCTGGGATGGTATAAGAATCGAGGATGATGTTTTTATTGGTCCTTGTGTAGCATTCACTAATGATCGGCATCCTAGGTCTAAAGTGTACCCAGTAGAGTTTCCTACAATGGTAATAAAACAGGGTGCATCTGTTGGCGCTAACGCAACCCTATTACCTGGTATTACGGTTGGAAAATATGCCATGGTGGGGGCTGGTGCCGTCGTCACTAAAGATGTACCTGATTATGCGGTCGTTGCTGGAAATCCAGCTAAAGTAATTCGTTATATTGAGATGGAAAAATGATTAATTTCCTCGATTTGAAAGCTATTAACAGTCAATATCAGAAAGAACTGAAAGATGCTTGCTCCAGAGTAATTGACTCTGGCTGGTATATTATGGGTAATGAGTTAAGTGAGTTTGAAATTGAGTTTTCTCGCTATTGCGGCACCAAGCATGCAATTGGTGTAGCCAATGGACTGGATGCTCTCAACTTGGTGCTGAGAGCATGGAAAGAACTTGGCAAGTTGCAAGCAGGCGATGAAGTCATTGTACAGGCCAATACCTACATAGCCTCCATTCTGGCGATTACTGAAAATGACCTGGTTCCTGTTTTACTGGAACCAAACCCAGACACCTTTAACCTGGAACCGGCGCAGGTTAGAGGGTCTATCACATCAAAAACCAAAGCCATACTTCCAGTACATCTATATGGCCAACTTTCTCCTATGCCAGAATTGATGGCTATTGCCGCAGAGTTTGATTTACTGGTACTGGAGGATTGTGCCCAAGCGCATGGTGCGGAAGTTCAGGGCAAGCGTGCAGGCAACTGGGGGCATGCTGCCGGTTTCAGCTTCTATCCAGGAAAAAACCTGGGTGCTCTGGGAGATGCAGGAGCTGTGACAACGAATGAAGATGAGTTGGCTCAGACAATCAGAGCACTGCGTAATTATGGTTCGCACAAAAAATATGAGAATCTGTATCAAGGAGTCAACAGTCGGTTAGATGAAATTCAGGCCGCGATGATGCGAGTAAAACTGCCTTATCTGGAAGGGGAGACCGCTCGTCGTCAAAGTATTGCCCAATCTTATCGCACACGAATTACTAATTCTCTGGTGAAATTACCAAGTGTGGAACATGAAAGTGCACATGTATGGCACTTGTTTGTTATACGTAGCGGGGTACGTGATCAGCTGCAGCAATGGTTGTCTGAGCAAGGTATCCAGACGCTGATCCATTACCCAATCCCGCCACATAAACAAAAAGCTTACCCCGAGCTCCAGGATTATCGACTGCCGTTGACAGAGCAGATCCATCAGCAAGTCCTTTCTCTTCCAATGGATCCGACGATGAGCGATGAGGCTGTGACAAGGGTGATCGATGCGGTGAACGGCTTTAAAGCATGAGACGCCTGCTTAAAGTGACCGCGATGACGGGCCTGTTAACGCTCCTCAAAATGGCGATGGGTTTTGTTATTGCGAAGGTGGTGGCCATTTATACTGGCCCCACCGGGATGGCTATGTTGGGCCAGGTTCAGAGTATGGTCGGTAGCCTCAACGGGGTCATCAATGCGCCAGTAGGTAGCGGGATTGTTCGTTATACCGCTGAGAAGAAAGAGCAGGGTTTTGAGGCGTGTGCGCCTTGGTGGCGAGCGGCAGTTCAGTGGGTACTGATTATTTCTGCCATCACGATTCCTAGCGGATTGCTGCTAGCTGAGCACATCGCCAACTGGCTATTTCAAGATAAAGCACTCGCCTGGATTGTAATGGCTACCGTCTGTGTCTTGCCATTATCTGCTATAGGTACACTGTGTAATTCGGTCATTAACGGCCAGCAACTGTATCGCCGATATGTTGGCTTAGGGATGCTATCTGCCCTTATTTCCGGTTGCGTCATGTTGAGCATGATAGTGATGGCCAATATCCAGGGAGCCTTGTTGGCAGCAGCTGTACAGGCTGCTTTGATCGGGCTGGTGATGCTGGTTGTTAACCTGCGCCAACCTTGGTTGAGAGTGCAATACTGGTGGGGGAGTACAACCAAGGAAGCGAGAAAAGCTATTGGCGGCTACATGCTGATGGCGATCACTACCGCCTTGACCGTTCCGATATCGCTGATTCTGGTTCGTACTATCCTGGTCGATCAAGTCGGCTGGGAGGCTGCAGGCCATTGGCAGGCGGTATGGAAAATATCAGAGGTCTACCTTGGTGTGATTACCATGGCGCTGGGGACCTATTACTTACCCCGTCTCTCCTCTCTTGTCGGTGTCGATGCGATTGTCAATGAGATTCATAGAACGGCACTTGTGATTATACCGATAGTCGGGGTCATGGCGTTGGGTGTTTACCTATTGCGTGATGTGGCTATTTGGTTGCTTTTTACCGAGGAGTTCAGATCGGCCAGGGATCTCTTTGCTATTCAATTGTGTGGTGATGTAGCGAAGATTGCTAGTTGGTTATATGCATACCCTATGCTCTCTCGTGGTGCAGCTAAATGGTTTATGACTACAGAAGTATTTTTCTCCATTATATTTGTGATTATTTCCTATCTGCTTATTCTATCAATGGGGACAAAAGGTGCGGCACTTGCATATGCAATAAATTATTCATTGTATTTTATTTTTGTGTTTGCAAATGTCAAAAGGTTTTCTCGATAAAATATTTTAATTTTCCAGCTGACGTCATCATGGTCTATTTTTACATGGCTTTTTGTATCAGCCTGTATGTAGCTTTAATGGTTTTTAGTTGAACATAAACAGCGATATGAATTTTTCTCTCATAACATAAAAGTTTTAATTTGTTATGTTTCTCATTCAATAGAATATGTTTGTGGAAATATATGGTGTTTATTTATCGCCATGTTTTCAATGAGTGTTAGTTTGAGTTTGATGGATTATAATTATGAAGATCCTTGTTTATGGTGAGTATAGTGGTTATGGAAATTCATTGGCTGCTGGTTTTAAAGAGCTTGGGTATGAGGCTTCAGTTTTTTCCCCAAATGGTGACGGATGGAAGAATTTAAATTCAGATATTAGCCTTTCATCATCAAGTAAAATAGGTAGATTGTTAGAGTTATTTTCTATTGTTCCCAAGTTTTTAAAGTTTGATGTTGTCTATATAATGAACCCCACATTCTTCAATTTCAAACTACTTGGTCCTCTTATTCTTCTTTTGTTAAAAATAAAAAAAATAAAGATATACCTATTATGTTGTGGTGATGATGTTGAGTACATTAAAGCAGGGGAGTCAGGAGCTCTAGAGAAGTTTGTTTTTAATGGCATTAAATATCCATCTGTAAATTATTTTAAGACAGTGGAAGATAAAGTTGTTAATTATCTCTGTGCTAAAGCGGCGCTTAAAATAATACCTACAATGTATGATTATGAACTACCATGGAAATTGAGTGGGTTTTCTAATAAAGTAACAAAAGTTATTCCTCTAGCATGTCACCTTGATGCCATTAGCAAATTAAGAAAGACAAACTTCAATTCTATTAAAATAATGCATGGGATCAACCGCCGGGATGTAAAGGGTACTGATTATATACTTTCTGCTTTAAAACGTATTGAAGAAGAATTTAAAAATGTTACTGTATATACGCCTGAAAAAATGAGTCAGTCAGACTATCTTCGCTTATTTTCAGAAATAGATATCTCTATTGACCAATGTAAATGTCATAGCTATGGCATGAATGCGATTTATGCGATGTTGCATGGGCATGTAGTGTTAGCTCCTGCTGATATACACCACTGTAAATCACTAGGCATTCCAACTTCACCTGTAATATCTATTTCGGCGAGTGAGGATGCTATATATGAAGCAGTGAGAAAGGTGTTAATTGAAAAGGATAAGCTAGACAGTCTTAAGTATGATTGCTATGTCCATGCAAGAATGTTGCATTCACCAGTAAATGTATGCAAAAAGCTTATTTCAGAGCTCTAATTCCTTATTGTCTAATGCTAAAAGAATATCTCTGGTGATAAATATGAAAAAAATATGTTTTTTTATAGGGAATATTAATAATGTGGGTGGTACTGAGCGTGTCACTTCGGTTATTGCTAATGAATTACAATTGCGTGGTTATCAAACCTATATTTTAAGCTTACAGTGTGGTGATAAGCCATTTTTTGAGCTGGAAAAATCTATTCATGTTAGCCAGATATTCAATTCACAAGGTCGTGGTTTAACTCGATATCCCAACGCAATTGTTAAATTACGTAAATACTTGAAGGAGCATAATATAGACATACTTGTTGATGTTGATTCTATGTTGGCTCTCTATTCGATACCTGCTATGGTTGGTTTGAGTGCTCGTCATATATGCTGGGAGCATTTCAATTATAAAGTTGATCTTGGTAAGTGGCCTCGTCGCCTAGCTAGAAAATTAGCCGCTCGTTTCGCTGATGATGTTATAACGCTTACTGAGAGAGATAAAAACTTATGGAATTGTAATACTGTTTGCCGGGCAAAAATTACGGCCATTCCTAATCCAGTTACAATTGAAATACCAATAATTTCTAATTTTAATAAAGAAAAAATATTTTTAGCGGTTGGTAGGTTGGCTTATCAGAAAGGGTTTGACTTATTGCTTCAAGCATGGCGGGAAGTTTCATTAAGTCACCCTGAATGGCAACTTAGAATCGTGGGGGATGGTGAAGACAGAGATAGTTTAGAAAGAAAATGTCATTATTTAGGTATTGAGAGTAATACAGCAATTTTGCCAAAAACGAATGAAATAGAAAAGTATTATAAACAGGCAGCCTTTTTCGTAATGAGTTCTCGTTTTGAGGGATTACCTTTAGTATTGATAGAGGCCCAGGCTTATGGCTTGCCAATAATTAGTTTCGATTGTGATACAGGACCTGCGGAAGTAGTCAAGCATGAGCATACAGGTTGGCTCTGTGAGTCAGGTAACATATCCGCTTTGCGTGATGAGATGCTTAAGGCTATAAAGATATCAACATGTGATAGTGAGTATATAAATTATTCTAAACAAGCAATTCAAAACGTAGAGCGTTTTAAACCCAAACCAATCGTTGATACTTGGGTTCGACTAATCCAAACCTCGTGAGTTTATATGCACGTATCTAAATTCAATGTGAAAGTGATAATTTGTTTTTTGTTTTCACTTATCTATGGGGTGTCGTTAACATTATTACCTAACGAGTTGTTTAGAGATAGAGTCAGCTATATTAATTATGCCGAAAACTCTTTAGACATTATGGGGCGGTATGATGGGCTTTCTTTGTTTACAAATGAACCATTGTTTCTTATTATCAACAACTTATTGTCACAATTTATTAGTCCTGATGTTACGCCTCTGGTTTTTGTTTTCTTTGTTTCTTTTACTGCGTGCTACTTCATTTTATTAAAAAGTAAAAATATTTTTTTTGGCATTCTAGGTATTCTGGCTCTACTTTTAATTCCTCAGGCATTTCATATGCAGTTTGTAGTGTTACGTCAGGCATTAGCTGCATCAATCTTGGTTTGGATTGCTTATTTCTTATGGGATAAAAGATATTTTATACCATTAGTTTTTTTTATTGGTTTTATCCATTCTTCAATGTTCATGGTTTTTCTGTTTCTAACAGTGGATAGAGTGTTTATAAAAATTGTTAGCGAAAAAATCGTATTTCGTTCTTTCGCCGCAATTTTCATATCGGCTCTGGCAAGTTTTCTGATATTACCCATAGCTGAATTATTAGCTATGCGACAAGCTGATGGATATGAATCCGCTTCAATGGGTGGTAGTGGTGGTAACTTCGTTCTATATTCAGTAATTCTTTTAATTACACTAACACAATATAAGCAACGATTTATTCATGATGGTTTGTATGTCATTGGTGTTATTGGTGTGTCAATTTATATTGGAATGTATTTTTTTAGTCCGTTTGCAGGTAGGTTAATTACCACCTTTATGCCATTTATAATTTGTTTAATGTGCCAATTTGGCAATGCGAGAGCATTTCTTTTGTTAGGCTTGATCGTCTTCATAAACTCATTGATATTTAAAGGTTCAATTGAAAACAATAGCCTGACAGTAGATGGGATTAAATTTTTGTTTGGTTGATGATAAATGAATATTGTTATTACAATAACCTGCCTTGGAATGGGTGGGGCTCAGCGGCAAGTATGTGAACTAGCTGAACAGTTTGCAAAACTAGGGCATCAAGTGTTGATTGTTGCAATGAACGATGAACCAGTGAACTGGTTGCGTTCAAGTGACGTTCGTGTGATATCTTTGGGCATGAAGAAGTCACTATTTAGTTTTGTTCGTACCTATTTGAAGGCGAGAAATATAATAATAGATTTTAAGCCTGATATAGTTCATAGCCATATGGTACATGCAAATTTATTCTCCCGTTTACTGCGTTTGACGACATCATTTCCTAAATTAATATGCACTTCCCACAGTTCTAACGAGGGTGGCGCTTTGCGAATGTTCGCTTATCGTGTAACTGAACGATTGTGTGAATTGAACACCAACGTTAGTCAGGAAGCGGTAGATATATCCATCAAACGTGGCGCTGCTTCTGCTGAAAATATGATTGCTGTACATAATGGTATTGATATGCAGCAATTTACTTTTAGCCAAGACAGTCGCTTACGTTTACGAAGTGAGCTTGGACTGACGAATGGAACCCCATTGCTGCTTGCAGTTGGGCGACTCACCGTGGCTAAAGATTACCCTAATTTATTGGTTGCATTCGGCCTATTACCTAAAGAGTTTTCTCATGCACATCTTGCAATCATCGGTGCTGGAGAAGAAGAAGAAAACCTCCATAAACAGGTTATAGAGTGCGGCGTCAGCTCCCGGGTTCATTTCTTGGGCTTGCGTCGAGATGTGAGTGAATGGATGAGTGCTGCAGATGTATTTGTTTTGTCATCTGCATGGGAGGGCTTCGGTTTGGTTGTCGCTGAAGCCATGGCATGTCAACGTGTTGTGGTCGCAACCGATTGTGGTGGAGTAAAAGAAGTAATAGGTGATTGTGGTTTCCTGGTTGCTCCCCGTAAGTCAGAGAAATTAGTTGAAGCGATTATCGCTGCATTGTCGTTGAAACCCGATGAATATGCTGATTTAGGTGCTGCTGCAAGACAGAGAATAGAAGAATACTATTCTCTGTCTGCTACGGTTTCCAAGTGGTTGAAGTTGTATGACAAGAAACTATGACGTCATTGTTTCATCACAGTAATCAATACTTTTAGTGAACGAATTTATAAACTTAGTCGCTAGTCCCAGTTGTGGGGAGATACTCTAAATGTTAGTTAAGTTGGTTCGGGTTTCGACGTATTTAATTGTTAATTTATTTTATTTCATTTTCTTCATAAAAAAACTTAAGTTTAGTCTCTTTGATAGTAATTTACCTTTTAATTTTAATATTTCCAAGGCGAAGGTTTTCATTGGTAAGGCATTAAGAGTCAGGTCGGGAGTTTCTTTTAATGTAACCTCTGGGGTTTTGACTATTGGCAATAGAGTTTTTTTTAACAACTATTGCTCCATAAATTGTCATGATTCTATCACTATAGGTGATGATGTTTTATTTGGTGAAGGGGTGAAAATATATGATCATGATCATGTGTTCTCTGCAGCCACAGGTGTGTTAAAAAATGAATTTACTACATCAAGGATTACGATTGGTAATAATGTTTGGTTGTGCTCTAATGTCGTCATTTTGAAAGGTGTTAGTATTGGTGATAATGCAGTGATAGCTGCAGGTTCAGTGGTAAGTAAAGATATTCCTGCATCATGTGTCTATGTAAATGGTAATGTGAAAGAAATTAAAAATAGGATTTTAAATTGAAAAAAATTGTTATCTCATCTAACACCAGTTGGAGCATTTTTAATTTTAGATTAGAGCTAATAAAGCAACTTGTTGCAAAAGGTTTTCATATAGAGATTATTTCTCCTGAAGACACTTACAGTAATAAACTTCGTGAGCTTGGTTTTATAGTTCATGATATCAAGATGGCATCAAGTAACATATCACCTTTTATAGATTTGGTTTCTCTATTTAATTATGCAACCTTGCTTCTAAAAATAAAGCCTGATTATTATTTGGGCTTTACTGCTAAACCTAATATATACGGTGGTTACATTGCGGCTCTGCTCGGAAGTCGTGTAGTAAATAATATTGCTGGTTTAGGGCGTACTTTTTCAAGTAAGGGCATTTTACAGAGTCTGATGCAATTTATGTATCGCATTGGCTTGAGTAAGAGCTATCATGTTTTTTTCCAAAATAAAGATGATTTGGCATTGTTTGAAAGTAATGGTTTAGTTGGGAAGGGAACTCGCTCTATTTTACCTGGTTCCGGTGTTAATACACATCGTTTTAATCCGAAAAGTTACCAAAATCATGCTTCTTCACTTACACCATCGGATGTTAACGTCCTCCGAAAAACTAAGTTTACGTTTCTCTTTTCAGCTCGACTTCTATTGGAGAAAGGTATACGTGAATACATAAATGCAGCTCGTGAAATTTGCCTTGAGTTTGAGTGTGTTGAATTTAAAGTCTTAGGTAAGCATACTGGTAGTACGGCTGAAATACCGAGGGAGGAATTAGAAAAAGCCTGTTCAGAAGGTGTAATACAATATTTGGGGGTAACTGATGATGTTGTTAGTGTTTTGCATGGTGTGGATTGTTTTGTTTTGCCTAGCTATTATCGGGAAGGTGTCCCCCGTTCTTTGCTTGAAGCTGGAAGTTGTGGCTTGCCATTGATAACAACAGATTCTGTTGGATGCCGTGAGACAGTAATCGATGGTGTTAATGGTTTCCTCGTTATGCCTCAGAATTATGTGTCATTGACTGATGCGATTAAGAAAATGATTTCGTTATCACATAATGATGTGAGGCTCATGGGAGAAGCTAGTCGGAAATATATGATAAATAATTTCAGTGAAAATCTTGTTTTTGAGAAATATGAACAAATTTTACAGAGGAAATAAAATGAAATATCTCATAACAGGTGCCGCTGGTTTTATCGGAAGTGCTGTAGCTAAACGCCTTTGCGAACATGGGCACGATGTAGTCGGAGTTGATAATCTGAATGATTATTACGACGTCTCACTGAAAGAGAGCCGTCTTGCTCAGCTGGTGTGTGAAACCAATTTTGATTTTCGCAAGCTTGATCTGGCCGATCGTGAAGGAATGGCCGAGTTTTTTGTCAAGGAGCAATTTGATCGGGTAATTCATCTGGCCGCGCAGGCCGGTGTGCGCTACTCCCTGGAAAACCCCTTTGCCTATGCCGACAGCAATCTGGCAGGGCATTTGGCCATTCTGGAAGGGTGCCGTCACAACGGTGTCAAGCATCTGATCTATGCTTCTTCCAGTTCTGTGTATGGTATGAACGGCAAAATGCCGTTTGCCACCCAAGATGCCGTCGATCACCCAGTCTCACTCTATGCTGCTTCGAAAAAGGCCAATGAGCTGATGGCGCACACTTATTCCCATCTGTACGGCCTTCCGACCACAGGTCTGCGCTTTTTCACCGTCTATGGGCCATGGGGACGGCCTGACATGGCGTTGTTCAAATTCACCAAAGCCATGCTGGCCGGTCAGCCAATTGATGTTTATAACAATGGCCAGTTGAGCCGTGATTTTACCTATATCGACGATATCGTTGAGGGTATCTTGCGTATTGCCGATGTTGTGCCGGTTGGCAATCCTGACTGGCAATCAGCAGCAGGTTCACCCGCAGATAGCAGTGCCCCTTATCGTATCTTCAATATCGGTAATGGCAGTCCGGTCAAATTGATGGACTTTATCGATGCCTTGGAAAAGGCCCTGGGTATTGAAGCCATCAAAAATATGTTGCCAATGCAGGCCGGTGATGTTTATGCCACTTGGGCCGACACGGAAGACTTCTTCGAAGCGACAGGATATCGTCCTGCCATGTCTGTTGAAAAAGGGGTTAAGGCTTTTGTCGAATGGTATAAAAACTATTATAACGCGCAGCAGTAAGCGAGGTTTTTTGTGAAAATTGCTATTTGTGGTACGGGTTATGTAGGGTTGTCCAATGCAGTATTGCTGGCACAGCATCATGAGGTAGTCGCAGTTGATGTCGTCGCTGAAAAGGTTGAGATGATTAATCAGAAGCGCTCTCCCATCGTGGATAAGGAGATCGAAGAGTATCTTGCTGATCACAAGCTGAATCTACGTGCAACCCTGAATAAAAAAGACGCATACCAACAGGCCGATTTTGTCATTATTGCAACGCCAACGGATTATGACCCCGAGAGCAACTATTTTAATACCAGTACGGTTGAATCCGTAGTGAAGGAGGTGATGGCGATTAATCCGAATGCGGTAATGGTGATCAAATCCACCATTCCTGTTGGGTTTACTGCTAGGCTGCGTGAAGAGTTGGGATGTGCCAATCTGATTTTCTCGCCAGAGTTTTTGCGTGAAGGGCGCGCTCTTTATGACAACTTGCATCCTTCTCGTATCGTGGTGGGGGAACGTTCAGAGCGGGCTCAGGTGTTTGCCAATCTGTTGTTGGAGGGTGCCATCAAAAAGGATGTTCCTGTGCTCTTTACTGACAGCACAGAAGCAGAGGCGATCAAGCTGTTTGCCAATACCTATCTTGCGATGCGAGTGGCATTTTTCAACGAACTGGATACCTATGCACAACTGCATGGGTTGGATAGTCGGCAAGTGATTGATGGAATCGGTCTGGATCCACGTATCGGTAATCATTATAACAATCCCTCCTTTGGCTATGGTGGCTATTGCTTGCCAAAAGACACCAAGCAGCTGCTGGCCAACTACAACAAGGTGCCCAATAACCTGATCCGCGCCATTGTGGACTCTAACACTACACGCAAGGATTTTATTGCCGACTCGGTGATTCGTAAAAATCCAAAGCGTGTAGGTGTATATAGATTGGTGATGAAAGCAGGATCAGATAATTTTCGAGCCTCCGCAATCCAGGGCGTGATGAAACGAATCAAGGCAAAAGGCATTGAAGTCGTAATCTATGAGCCTACTCTGGGAGAGAAAGAATTTTTCCATTCTAAGGTAATAACTGATTTGTCAGAGTTCAAAGAAAATTGCGATGTGATCTTGGCGAACCGACGGGTAGCTGAACTTGATGATGTCATCGACAAACTTTACACTCGTGATCTTTTTGGTTCTGACTGATATTTATCTTTCTTTTGTAAAAATCTTTTGAGGCCTCCTTTGAGCTATCAACGTCGTCATTCACGCTGGTATGAGCGTGTGTTATTCAGCCCTCCTGCCTTGTTCATCTTCGGGGCCTTGCTTGCGGTTTGCCTGCCTGCGATTGAGCGATGGGGCTTGGCGTTTTGGCATCACCTCGATGCAGTCCGGATCAATACCCTGAGCGGTGCCTTTGTGGCGTTTCTGCTGACCGGGATTGTGCTGCATCGCTTCCTGCGCTATCCGGGCGCAAGTCCCGTGGCCTATATGATCCCCACGGTGACCACCCTCTATGGTGCCCTGGTCGGCATTCTCTTCTTCCTGCGGCTGCCTTACAGCCGTCAGGTATTGTTCGAGTCGTATCTGGTTGCCTTGCTTTGCTGCTGGCTGGCCTACTTCATTGGCCGCCGTTACCGGACCCCCAAATACGCCTTGCTGCCCTTTGGGGACTATCAGGCCCTGACCCGGCACGAGAGTGTGCAGTGGCGTCTGCTCGACAAACCCGATCTCGGGGCCGTGCGTTATGACGCCGTGGTGGCAGATCTTCGAGATGAGGAGCTGGCGGGTGAGTGGGAGCGTTT
>ERZ778026.1020-NODE-1020-length-38139-cov-104.644076_pt1 | contig 38139 bp, 48 predicted proteins | sample MGYA00375756_ERZ778026 | MGnify/ENA primary metagenome ERZ778026 (study PRJEB29350, sample SAMN05389820) | bioreactor metagenome | isolation source: Ammonium sulfate bioreactor | place: South Africa: University of Cape Town | collected 2014-02-18 ... | reverse complement strand
AGAAAATAATGTTTCATCTACACTGACAAAGTATTTATTCAGATTGAAGAATGAAGTTTTTTCAAATTCATTTTTATACTAAGCGATATATCTGTTAACAAGTAATCCTGAAGTTTCATCCAATGCTGAGGCAGTTGATGTATCTTCAGATGCACAATTTGTATAAGCAACAGCAATTCCATCACGCGCAGGTGTCATCCAGAAGATTGTATCCTGACCAACAATATCTCCGCCATGCATCAATGCTTGACCAGGCGTTGCCCATGTACGATTAAATACAGCAACTCCGAGACCATAACCTTCCAAGCCGATGAATGGTCGTTTGAGTTTAGCTGCTGTATCAGCACTTAGAAAACCAGTACTTTCAGCTGTGATATGTGCATATAGAAATTTAACCCAATCTTGAAGCGTCGTTGCCACAAAACCACCGGGACCAGTTGCAGCTTCATGATTATGAATCATTGTTGGACTTAGAATAGGAAATAGAACTGGTAGTGTAGAATTTTTAGGCAAAACATGACCAGCTGGTGATTGAGGTGGAGTCGTTCCATTATAAGCTATACGAATTGTTGTTTCAGTCATATCCAATGGATTAAAAATATATTCTTGCATTAATGATTCCCAATCTTTATTAGTAACTTGTTCCATCATTGCGGCTGCAACTGCATAGCCTTGATTGGAATATAGATATTCACCGGGTTTAACTTGTGGTTCATCTTTCAAAATAGTTTCAGCAGTCCAATAACGAATTTCACGATATGTACCATTCTGCGCAAGGAATTCGGTTGTATGTCGAGTAAAAAACGTGTCACTATCTTCAGCACCACTTCGATGAGCTAGAAATTCTTCTAAAGTCGTATTATGAAAAGCTTCATTGAAACTCTTATAATTCGGAAAACATTCATTGACTTGCATCGTCCATTTGAGAAGTTGTCGATCAACTAAACGACCAGCAAGTGTTGCTGTCATCCATTTCGTACACGAACCAATATTAATATAATCATCGGCGAGAAGAGGCGTTGGATAATCTTGTCGTCGGTATCCTGAAGCTCCTTGTGCAACTATTCGTCCGTTTTTCATCGCCAAAGCTGATAAACCAGGCATATGATATTTCGTACGAATTACATCTAAATCTGCACTAATATCATCGATATTACTAGCAGCTCGAGCGTCACAATAATACTGTACCAGAAAAATTGAAAAAATTATAGATAATATCATTTTTCATAAACAGAAATGTGAAAAATAAACCTGTTTTTATAGTTATTCGATTACTTGAGGGTGAAGCCCTTATTAGTCAATGGTGTTGACTCAACACAAGATATCACTATGAAATCTATGTGTACCCCTGTAGCCAAACATATTTTTATCTCTATTTGCAATGTTACTCACGCTTTTATTTAAATAAAATGTCAAATATATTTACTGTTTTACACACAACAAATAAACATTTAAGAAAAGAAAACCTAGTAGCACACCGCACAGCAGAACATCTCGTTTGTTAATAAACATTCACACAGAGCAAAAAGAAAAGTTTGTCTCTTTAACAAATTATCTAAATAAGAAAATTCTTTGGAATCAATGTTTTAGTTGCTAGATTTCTTCGTCCAAAGGATAAACGCATTTTTTCTGCAATCTAAACAAAGAATCAATTCATCGATTTTTCTGTTTTCTTTTTTGTTTGTTTGAAAATGTTCTTACTAAATTAAGTAGATAAGTAACGACAGCCGCTAGAACATAATTATGAGCGAAATAATCAATGAAAAGAAATGTAATCATATTCCACATGAACAGAGAATGTTCGTGACCGGTAAACATAGCTCGTGTAAAACTTTTCTCGTTGTCTAGATAATCAATGAAAGATTTCGATGTATTTCCAAAGGAAAATCAAGTTTTCTTACCAACAAAAAATACACTTTCCGATTGTGTACCTTGTAAATTATTATTCGTATAATAAAATTCATAATTAAGAAGTTTTTCCCAAAGAAATCGTTCACGAATTGTATAATGATACGTTGGTAATGAATGATTAACAAATGCACATAGAAATTCATTTAAATGTCTATATGATGCCATTAAAATCTCTGATTCTTGTTCATCACTTTTCTTTTTTCCACGCATAAGTAGTCGATTCTAAAATGAAAACAACAAAACAAATCCACTTTGTCCTTTTATTCGAATCATTTTTACTTGATAAGTGAAAAGTAAACGTTCGTATTCCATTCGTAAACGTCGATCAATTCGTACGATAAATGTTTGTTCATCAGATTTCGCTTCTAAACCTCGTGTGCCACTCATTTGTTTCGATTCTCGTCCTAAGTTCACAATCATATCTTTCACATTGACATCAGTTGTACCATGAGGCGATAGTCCATGAATATAATATCCATAGAGATTATCAGCTAAGATAAGCACACTGATATTCGAAACTGAACATAGGTCAATGAAATTTAATATTCGATCTTCGATTGAACGTTGATAGATCAGAGTGTAGAAGAGATATTGAATAAGACCTGAATTATAAAATGCGTAATGGAAATTTTTCGAAGAAAATAAAGTACCTGTTCCGATCCACATGGAAAAAGCAATACCAACACGGAGAATACTGTTGTACTGAGGTGTGTAATCAGAAGATGTTGGAAAGAGATTCACACCTGATTGAGCAGTGGCAACATTTTCTAGATTGATTACCTAATCGAATTTGAATTTCGAAGATTTTAGTTTTTTTTTTCGAAAATACAAATAATTTACTTTTAAGAAAAATAAAACGAATAATAATTGAAATGTTGGATTGATTCGACGGAATACTTGAATTTCATGAAATTCATTCGCAACAAAATATGTTCGCCAAACGGAAACTGTATTCAAATTACCTAAACAAAATAAATATTCAGTCAAAATTGAGTTGCTCTGATTTCCTTCAAACCAGTTTTTGGCTTTTCCCAATCGATAAAAAATATATCCATGCTCGCTTGTCGAAAGATTAAATGTAAAATATCGAAGATTTTCAATATGAATGCAACACAAATAAGCGCAGTAAACGATGTTTGCTGACTACTCGTTGGCAGAACATAATAAATGGTATCTTGTCTCTGGAGAAAAAAAAATGTTCGTCAAAGTCTGTTTTTATTTTATTTCGTTTACTTTGTAAAAGATTAACCACCAGAGAGAAACACCAGCCATAACAATGAAAAACACTGTTGCAAGAATATTAAAGATAAATATGAATAGTTTTCCGATAGTCTAAAAACAAAATCGATATTGAATTCAAAGACGAAGATCTCATGTTTGAGTGAATGCGTACGACGAGATCGATGATTTCTTTTCCAGATCGTGATTGCCAGACACTTGTTTGAATGAATGCTAACAGTATTCCTAATGCTGAAAGAACTCCAACTGCAATCCAAATATCACGAATATGTGTACCCAAATCCATTCGATATTGAGATTCAAATTGGATCTAAGAACAAACAGTTTAAAAGCAAACGAGATTTTTGATTTGTCTCACTTCAATTAGACCGTTTTTTCCAATATCAGATGAAGATATTTCGGCGTATTCAACGACGATTACAGGTGGTTGAAGATAACTCACACCGGATGTTAATGTTGTGATGATTTTAATCGATTTTGCATAGTGAATAGCTTGCAAAACTAAATAAACGAAAATGTTCGATTTGAAAGAAGAATCAAGATGAAAAAAAAATGTACCATCATTTGTATCGACACCAGATACTCGATCGATTAAAAAGAAACGACGATGATAGACCCAAATTGATTCATCACCTATGATGAGAAGTGAATAGATTTGATTTTAGTCTTTGTTTTTTTTTAAATAAAATTACTATCTTGATTTGGATTACTATTTGTACTAGTGCTGGTTAAGAATGCTCGGTAATTTTTTATAACAACAGGCGTAGGCAGCATAGATTCAACACCTGATTTAGTAAATAAAATATCTTTAACGAGAAAAAAAGTAAACTTCAATTCAAGACGATCGATTATTAAGATAAACAGATTTACATGGATCGAAAAAGGCGGTTTCATATAATGTCGAATTCCACAATGCATCCGTACGTATAAAACACTATCAAATAAATAATGATTAATCTTTCAAAATCGATCGTTTATCAATAATCAACTTACTGATTGTTTAAATTGTGTTCCAAATGTGAATGCCGCTTTGCCTAGAGTATATCCTCCGCCACATAATTGCATATAACTATCGTATGCATCAAGGAGACCTAAGTATTTTCCTTCGGGAGAATATTTTGCTAATTTAAGTTGAACTAAATCATTATGTGCGTATGTCGATGGAATCCAACTGTATGTTGAACTGCTTATTTGTTGATAATAAGCGGATGGAAATTGAAGAAATGGAACAGCCGGACTAGATTTCGAAAATAAAGTTACTCAGAGAGACATTTTTTGAAGATTTTCTACCGATAGCCTCCTGTTGACCAAGGTGATGAACTTGGATTCCAAATGTCTGATTGATAAAGATCATATGCATAATTATCGTCAGCATAATAGAATTGCATTACAGCAATATTTGCTAAAACTTGACAGGCGGTTACATTCGAGAGAAGTGCACGTGGTGTTAGTGTAGTTCCAGATTGAATGTTCATCTACCGAACAATTGATTTTTCGACTTAAAACAAAGAAAAATTCTTTATTTTAAAATATTTACTTTGCATAGATAATAAGCTGCACGAAAATGATCACTGATAAATTTTGATATTATTGGACTCTATATCAATGTAAAAGATTATGCTGTGCTGAATTTGTTTTCATAAGAATTGTTTACTTGAAAGCTATTCAGATTGTTGAATATACCGTTACTAGTGCCGAGATTGTCGAGACAGATGCCATCCTTAATAAGACAGAAAATTCGCCTTAACAAAAGAAAGGACATCGATATAGAAATAATTACAGAAGCTGTAGCTGCTGTGCAGCATGTGATTGACGACAATGTTGCACTAGGTCGAGGTGAAATATTACCACATGGTGTACATCTAATTGAAAGAAAAATACGATCAGTTCATTAGTATTTCCGTTGAAAATATTTACGAACCGTTGACCATCAACATTTGGTACGGTGCCATCTTCACAAGTAAGACAAATACTTTCATCATATCTCGGTTGATCGGAAGTGCCCAAAGTTCCACTATTTCGATTACCCTCGATTGTTGCTTCGGCTAAAAATAACGTATTATGGAACAAAAAAATGGTTTTTCATATAAAATGAATTATGAATTACAAATAACATCATTGGAAGTATTTGAGAGACATGGTGTTGGACTTCGTGGTACAACGCATCCAAATCCGTCACTCGACTGTGTATAAGATCCGGTGCAAAGTGAGCAACGCACAGAACCACCACCTTGATTGACTTGATAGTAATAAGTATTATTGATACATGCACATTGTGTTACATCTAAAGTAGATTTTTTAGTAAAAAAAGATGTTTATTTTCACGATTGAGAAATTACCGCCGTCTTTTTGTTGAGAATCTGTTGGACAAGATAAACATTTGAATGAAGCAACATCGAGATACGAATCAGTCTCACATGTTGTCACATATCGAAAACTTGTTTGATAACCTTTGTATAAATCTGTTTGAGCAAATATATTGAACAATAGAACGAAGAAAATAACGAGAAGATACGAATGGAATCTCATCAAGATCATTTCGATGATTAATTTATTAATTTTTATTCAAGATGAGAATAAAAAGTCAACGACGACGAACATTGAATGCAGTTCTTTTTATATGGTTACCTAGATATGACCGTTAAAAGAACGTCTTGCAATGCATTAATGTATAGAAAAAGGAGAAAGAAATACGATTGGTTTATCATTGAATCCAATTGTTTTGTTATGCTGCTAATAGTGGTAATGTATTAAATCATCTTTCTCTTGAAATAGAGAAAAGCTTTCATCATCATTGAATTCGAAACAATAAACTTCTGTTTTTCGAACTCATGGACGCTTTAATTCCTGTTCTTAATAAACTTCAAGATGTTTTCAACACAGTCGGTTCAGAAAGTATTCAATTACCACAAATCGTTGTTGTTGGTTCACAAGTTCGTATTTTGAACTTTATTATTCGATAGATTTATTTGCATTTCTTATCGATATTTAGAGTGCTGGCAAAAGTTCAGTTCTAGAAAATCTTGTCGGACGAGATTTTCTTCCACGTGGTGCTGGAATTGTCACACGACGTCCACTTACACTTCAACTTGTCTATACGCCAACTGAAGATAAAAAATCACAATGTCAAAATCTAGGAGGTATTTCAAATACGAACAAATTGAAATAGATAATTATTGTTTCTTGGATTTGAAGTGGCGGTACCTGATGAAAATGAATTTGCAGTTTTTTCGCATGTCAAAGATAAAGTTTTTACTGATTTCAATGAAGTTCGTCGAGAAATCGAAGCCGAAACTGAACGACTTGGTGGAAAAAAAGTAGACGAACTTATTTCGACTTGATTTATTCATTCAAATTATTTTCTACGTGTAGAATATTTCTCATGAGCCAATTACATTGAAAATCTATTCGCCAAATGTTGTCACATTGACATTAATAGATTTACCCGGTTTAACTAAAGTAAATAGTTCGATTTGAACACAACGAATTTCCTAGCCGATGATTTTAGATTCCAGTCGAAGATCAACCAGCTGATATTGAAAGTCAAGTACGAAATTTAATCATGCATTACATTTCCAATCCCAATGCGATTATTCTTGCTATAACACCTGCTAATGTCGATTTTTCGACATCTGAAGCTGTCAAATTCGCTAAAGAAGTCGATCCCGAAGGTACCAGAGATGATCATCGAAATTCTCTTTCTACATAAAATCTCTTTATTGAATAGGACGACGAACATTAGCTGTTCTAACTAAACTCGATTTAATGGATCGTGGCACGGATGCATACGATGTTCTTTGTGGAAGAGTCATTCCTGTTAAATTGGGTATTATCGGTGTTGTTAATCGTAGTCAAGAAGATATTCATAAGAAAAAAGTGAATTTTTCTTTTAGAATTTACAGAGAAAATTAGAAAAACAAAATGATTTCTTTCTAGCCAATTGATGACGCACTTCGATATGAATCTGTTTTTCTTCAAAAGAATTATCCATCGATTGCCAATCGAAATGGAACGCAATTTCTCGCCAAAACATTGAATAGAGTATGATGATAGTTCTCTTGTTTTTCGTTATTCTACGTATTTGAAATTTGATAGTTATTAATGCATCATATTCGAGATTGTTTACCATCGTTGAAAACACGTATCAATCAAATGGTTTCACATTTTCAAACACTTGTCAATTCATTTGGCGAACCAATTGAAGATAAAGTTCGATGATGAAACAAACGAAATTTCAGTTCGTTGATTTTGTATTTTCTTTCAGGGAAGATTATTACTTCAAATAATCACGAAATTCGCTTCCAGTTATTGTGCAACAATTGAAGGTACGGCGAAAAACATCGAAGTTAACGAATTGTATGTTGCCATTTCTATTTGCCAAAAGCAAAACAATTATCAATTTAGATGTGGTGGTGCGCGAATTTGTTATATATTTCATGAGACATTTGCACGTGCTCTCGAATCGATCAATCCTTTGGATACGTTGACAACATTTGACATTCTCACAGCTATACGAAATGCAACTGTATGAAAGAAAAATCTTGATTTAATATGTGAATACGAAGAGTTATTTAGGGTCCAAGACCGGCTTTATTTGTACCTGAAGTTTCGTTTGAATTGCTCGTTAAACGACAAATCAAACGTTTAGAAGATCCAGGTTTACGATGTGTCGAACTTGTTCATGAAGAATTACAACGAATTATTCAACATTGTGGTGCACAAGTAATTACAGAACATATTTTCAAATCAATTTTCTTCTTCTTGTTCTTTTGTTCAGCAAGAATTTATTCGTTTTCCTCATTTGCATGAGAAAATTGTCGATGTTGTCACACAATTATTACGTCGTCGTTTGCCTGAAACCAATCGTATGGTTGAAAATCTCGTTGGAATTGAATTAGCATATATAAACACGAAACATCCTGACTTCCATGAAGCAGGCGTTATCCACAAGGCATTGACTGGTGGTGATTATGTAAATCCAACAGCAAACTCAGCACAACAACCGAGCAAACCTCAACGAGATGCTCCACGAGGAAAAGAAAATCGATCAGTTCAACAACAATCAACCGACGGTGCCGATCACGAATCAATGGTGAACGGCGATCATTCATCACCTTACATGTCAAATGCAATCACAAGTTCACCTTTAGGATCATCGGTGACGTCGAATGGTGATGGTGTAAGATGAATTTTTTGTTCTTAATTTTGAAACGAATATATTTTGTAGACATCGGCTAATTCTCGAAAGCTTTCACCACGTGAACAACGTGATTGTGAAGTTATTGGTAAACAATAATCTTTTGTTTTTTCTCGTTCTGTTGATTGTGAAGTCATTTTAGAAAAATTAATTCGTTCATATTTCTTGATCGTTCGAAAAAATATTCAAGACACTGTACCCAAAGCTATCATGCATTTTCTTGTTAATTTCGTCAAAGATCAATTACAAAGTGAACTTGTTGCTTCACTCTACAAAACATCGACACACGAACATGAAGAACTACTCGAAGAATCGGGACATATAGCTCAACGACGTAAAGATGCAACAGAAATGCTCGAAGTATGAAAATTCATTGGATTGACTTTGTTTTTTTTTTCTACAAAGATTGATTCGTTTATTTAGGCTTTACATAAAGCAAATCAAATTATCTCTGAAGTACGAGAAACTCATCTTTGGTAAACAAACAAGCACGAGTCTAGGTTTTCTCTAATTAGACAAAGATAAAATTAATCTATTTTTCATTTCATGCTTTCGCACAACCAAGAATAACCTTAGTTTTCTATTATCTCTGAACATGGTCAGTCAGACATTCTTTATTATTTTGTATTTGCATAAATCCTGTATTTTCTTTTTTTCTTTCTTGTCTTTTTATTTTCAAACAAGCAAACAAATAAATAAAATCACGACCATGTTTCTCTCTGATATTGTTTCGTACGTTCCATTTCACGAAGATAATTCTCCGCTTGTTCATCATTCATACTTCCATGTTGAATAAAAACCGTTTTGAGTGCATCAGCAACTTGTTCAGGTATCGATTTTGCATTGCCTGCAAGATAGATTCGAGCTTGTTTGCGTTCAATCCAGTCCCATACTAATTGACCGTACTCGATAATTTTATGTTGAACATAAACTTTTTCTTCTTGATCACGTGAATATGCTGGAATATAAATCAATTTAACTGATTCGTTTAGTAGATCGCTTTCGACGAAAGCATCTTTTTGTCGATTACGACAACCGAAGAAAAGCATATTGAGCTTTTCGGGGTCTAAATTTCGTTCTAATATCCACCCGCGAAATGGTGCAACACCGGTACCAGGTCCGATCATAATTGCGGGTCGATGATCATCGATTAGATTGAATGATGATGATGTTCGCATTTGAATTTGTTCACCGGGCTCGAGACGAGATAAATATTGACTACATAAACCTTCGCGATGGAGAGCAATAATTGTTTTAAAACGAATGACAGCGAGTAGGATTTGTATTCGATTAGGATGAATTCTTGGACTCGATGCAATCGAATATGACCGAGGTCGGATAACTTGAAACAGATCGAAGACATATTCGAATGGAATACGTGATGTTGTTTCAGGAAAATCTTGTAGAACTTCAACAGACGTTCGTCTTGGTCGATGACAGTAACTGTAAAGTTCATCCATATTTCCAGTTTGTAGAAATTCTAATAAACGTTCACGTTCTCGTTCATCTTCGGAAAACCAAATTAATTTATCGAAGAACGATCGCGATGGTATACGTGTAATATGTAAATAATCACGAAATAATTCGAGAACAGTCATTGAAAGAGATGATGTTTCATTGAAAGCAAGAAAACGTCGATGAAGTTTATCTTCAATATTGAGCAATTTTGCTAGCAAATGAACAGATGTTAACGAACATTGCGGAAGAATAACAGCAATATCTCCGCATTTATATGGAAGATCAGTTTCGAATTCAATTAAACGAACATCTTGCCAATGATCTTCGGTTGTCACACGTTTATTCGAACGAAGAGATACGGAAGTATAACCAGGAGGTATCTTTGGAATTTGATTAATTGATTTCAGACTTGATAAATCAAGATTTGCTTCATCAATCCATTGAATTTGATATTTACTATTCAAACGTTGAAAACTGTGTGGTTGCAATTGTCTACCAATCAAATCACCGAGTGCTTCCCAAAATATACTTGTAAATGTTTGATCAATACAACCATCGATACCTGAAATATGAACAAAAAAAACACACACGTTAATAGAAAATAATCGAACAGCGTTCTACCTTGAAAAAATCGTACCATGAGGATGTTGTTCATCAGCAAGAACTTTTTCGCAGATTGTTTTTGCACCTAGTTGTTCCAATCGTTTCGATAGTTTCTTTGCAACATAATTAAATTTCGGATAGGTCGAATCGCCAAGACCAATTAAAGCATAATGAATATGTGTTAAAATCGATGGATTCATTCCTAAAGATTTTCTCATAATAAATCTCCAGAATTGTTTCATATTATCTGGCTCTTCGCCATCTCCTGTTGTTGCTACCACGAACAACACATATTGCCCGAGATCTTCGATAGATGTAATCGAATCCAATGATCGAACACGACACTGTAAACCTGTCGATCTAGCCATACATGAAAAACGTTCACTAACATCTTCAGCTGTACCAGTTTGACTTCCAAATAAGATTTCCAGTAACATTTATCTGCAACACAACGATAGACCTAAATAACGTCGAAATGAGACTTTATTTTTTTTCTCTTCGCCGTTCTTGCTCTTATAAATACACGATTGTGCCTCTACATGTGGAGAAAGAAAAAAAAATGCGAACGACGAGAGAACGAACAAAGACAAACTTCATTCTCTTTCAAGCAACTAACAACAACAACAGCAGAAGCAGCAGCAGTAGAGAGAAAGAGAAAGGTGAAAAAAGAAATCTTTAACGGATGCCCGAATACAAATGCAGAGAAAAAAAAACGAGAGAATTGCAGTAGAATATTAGAATTTTTTCTTCTTAGTTTGCGCATGTTATTCTAAGATAAGTCAATTTGATTTTCTATCAGAAAAAATATTCTTTTCATTCGGATATGAAACTTCATTTTCTAGTCATCTCGTTCATTATTTTCTTATTACAGTTCATGCTTTTCTCTTCTTAGCAACGGGGAAATGAAGTAAAGGTTCATATATAAAAATGAGTGTAAAATGACTAGCAACCAATCGAGTTTATTCTTCATAGTTCTCTTGAATGTTTTTTTCTTCGCTAAACATTATTTGAAATCAATTACCATCGACAATTTACTCGATTGTACATATTTATTTTCTACTTAACTATAACTTCTTTATTTGCATAAGTTACATTTCACAATATTTATTATCGTTGATTTTGTTTTTAATTTGTAGATGTTGTTCTTATTTTTAAATAAATAGACATTTGATATGATGACTGAAACACCAACACCAACGAATAGTATGCTCCTATTGCCACCATCGGCATTCCAATCGACGTTTTCGTTACATTCGAATTCCGACAAAGACAATCAGATAACAGTTCACGAACAACTCGAACAATTACAAGCCGAAATCGGCCGATTACGAACCAATAATGAAGCGCTTAAAACTGCAGGCCGAGGTACGAGAAAAATTACGATGGAAAAAGAATTATTGTTGATGTTTTTTTTTCTTTTCAGATTTACTTGAACGTGCACCTCCAGTAATTAATATTCCTCGTCGTTCGAATATTGTTCAAGAAACTCTCGAAGATATCATTCAACAACAAGCAACAGAAATCGATCGTCTACGCACTGAATTAGAACGTGAAAAATCACGTTGTTTAGTTGCAATTAATGAACTCGAACAAACTCTACGTAGTAGAGAATTAACATGGAAATCTCAATTAAACGAATTTGAATTACGTTCAGCTGAATTACAAAAAGTTCGAAAAGAAAAACTTTACTACGAACAGTTGTTATCATCTCAACAATCGCCAACAGCAACTGATAATCTCAATCAGAAACTTGTTCTACAACTCGAACAACGTGAAAAAGAAAATGCAGCAGTCAATGAAGAAATGCGTTTGTTAAATTTAAGGTTGACTCGTTTTTTTGTTTGTTTGTTTTCATATGTAAAGAAATTCAATTGTTTATTTAGATTAACTTCAATGAATGATGTTTTAACTTTACAGGAAGCAAAACTCGAACAAACAAATTTATCGAACTCAGAAAAACGACAATCACTTTTAAATTGTTGGCGAACGAAAGTTTATGATCTTCTCATGCAATTAAAATCCATGGAATTGATCTTGAAAAATAACAGTAGTAAATTTTCGAACGGTAAGACGATTTCTATTGACTTATTCATTATGAAACCTTCGTCAGTAAACGCAAATAAAACGAAACAAAAATGTTTGCCATCAATTTAGATATCGAACAATTGCAAGGCAAAGTCAGTGAACTTCTCCATGAAAATAAACTCTTACAAACACAATACGATGAACGAAAAATTCATATTCAGTAAATTCTATAAATTGAATTGTCTTTCAAAAATCGTTTTCTTTTGTCACAGATATCTCGAATCGAAATTAAATCAATCTGACTCGAATCTCTCTCTTATTCTCAATGAAAATACATCTCTCAAACAACGTCTTCAATCCTATGAAAACACTGAACAGACACTACGCGAAATGATGATTAAATACACGACTAATCCTCAATATGATAATTTATTCAAAACAATCAATAAGACGCTCGCAGTCTATGAACAACGTCTCGGATATATAAATAAACGTTTTCTTGTTTTACAAACTCTTTTCAATCGACAATTAATATCTTTGTCATCGAAACAGTATGTGACCACGGCGATTCAAACTGAAGACGAACAATATATTGATTTGACATTACTCCAAGGAGAATTGAAAGCCGTTTCGAATGAACGTGATCTACTCGCGAGAAAACTCGATCAAGAATATGAACAATCGAAAATTCGTATCGAACAAATCGAAGAAAAATATAAAGATGATTTTGTTATTAAAAATGAAAAACTAAATGTCATGCAACGAATTTTCGATGACAATAAAGCGAAAATTGAATTGTATGAAACAACTCTAATGGATAAAGATCGACAGTTAAAAGAACTGGCTGACAAATGGACTAATGAACAACAGAAGCAAACTGATAATACCGAATTATTAAAACAAGAATTTCAAGTTTGAACTTCAAGGAATTTATTATTTAATTAATTGATTTGTTTTTCGTGTTTAGAAACGTGAGGAGATTCTATTGAATGAAAAAGATGATCTCGAAAAACAATTGAATGAAGCTAAACGTGAACAAGCAAAACTAGCTGCTAATTGTAGACAAATGGAACGAACAACAACTCGAGAGAAAGAACGTTGGCAACGGCAAATAGCTGATGCTCAAACACGATCGGATGTTGAATTAGAAAAACTAACTAAACGTATAATGACACTTGAACGAGAACGAAATCTATTGATGAAAAATATTCATCAAGAAAAATCCTTTTCGCCGAGAATTCAAACGTCGGATGATGGAGATCTTCATGATCTTGTTTCCGAAATTCGACAATTGGCTAGTCGAGCTTTAGATCAATCGAGTGATGAAGAAGATACGAAGCAAGTCTCATGACCAATTCATTTGTGAATGTAGTTTAGCGATTTAATGTGTGTGTGAAAAACAAATTCATTTTTTTTTCTTTCTTATTGTATAAAAGTTTATCAATGAAAAATCCAAATAAAAATATTAAATTACGAATTGCATAAATCGTCGCGAATACTTCTAGGTGTTCGTTGTATTACAGAAAGAGAAAGAATTGTGCTGAAATATAGGATAGAGGACACAACCGTCGAAATAAAGATTTTGTTTATGTTCGAATGATTATCAACGAATGACAATACGTGTTGCACAATCTCGAAAAATTCAATTTAAATATGAAAAATAATCCAAATATATTCGACATTGATGTTCGGTAATCAAGAGTCGCACCTAATACATGTTTGCAGGTGCATGCAAACATATGCTGAGAGGCCATATCGTCCGCACCATAACATCTAAAATATATGAAGTAGTGCAATCTTCGATACTGAGCATCAATGTCAGTATTTTTTCAAAAATCCTTTCAAAAGAATACTCATTTATTAGCAATCCTATTTTAACTGGTGACGTGTGTAGCGTTTTTTATTATTACGAGAGAAAAAAATAATAAAACAAAAAGAAAAGAACATCTTTCCACGTGGAATGATTCACTGAGATGTTGCACAACATCAAATCTGTGAAATTTATAATTATGATCCGAATTCACGAGAAATGCGGTACGAAAAAAGACACTATTACATTTCGTTTACGAGTCCAAGACTCGTATGCTGAGGGCCATATCCGCACATTATTAAAAACTTCATTGCCAACTCGCGAAGATTAAAATATAATTTAACGGAATGTGATATTGTCTCTATGACCGCAATAAACTGAACTGCGCGATTATTTTTAGATTAAATCCAGCATTTCATACATTTTCTCTAGTTATTATTATTATAATAGCTGAACATGACCTGTCTCTAAATACGTTTTGCTATGATATGCATTAATAAACATTTATCGATATGACTTAACATTGTAACGATGATGATCAATGAAGCACATCCAACATCACGAATACCCACGCAACATGTTTTTTTTTCTCCTAAGGTATTTATTTCATAACGAAATATTCATTTCATTTCTTACGTTATTTTTCTTTCGTTCGAAAGTTTGCCAATAATTTTTTAATCAATATTTATGGATAAGAAAAAAACAGGCGCATCTGCTAGTGGCAATTATGGAGAGAAGAAAGAACGAAATCTTTTTAGGAAAACTGCTCAATCGATTCGTGACAAAGTTCGAGGATTAGCAAAGGAGAAAAAAAGTAAACATACTGCTGATTCTGACTCGACTTCAAAAATGTCGACACAAATTGCAAGACCCAGTGGTAGAGATGATAGTGACGTTTCTAATACTGAAAATGATTTGCCAAAATCAAATACGGCATCATCTACAACTAAAAGTAAATATTTAATAGAATCAAACAAAAAATGTACGTTTGTTTTTTCATAGCAACTCAATCAACTTCGAGAACATCGGCAACAACTGAAAAAAAGAGTGATGCTTCAACTAATGATACTGGTAAGAAATATTTCAACATATCACTGCAGTAATATAGTCATTTAGTTCGACATTCTATCGATAAATCAGCAGATCAAACTAAAGAACCTACAGTGGATGTTACCAAAACAGAAAAATCATCTACTCAACCTGCAACTAAAGATCATGTTCACATTAATTTTCATGGTAGGACACTTGATCATTTGATTGATTTGTTTATTAGATTCATTCGAAGGTGTATCAACTGTCGATGATTTATTGGAACGAATTGATATTGCAGTTGAGAAGGCAAAAATTATTCTTGAAGAAGATAGTGAACCAGTGCACGTACGTATCGATACAAAACCAAGCAACGCACCCATGCCTTCGGTAGCTGATCTTGAAAAGCGATCTATCGAAAAACCTCAAATAGATTCCCAAGATCAGGACGATGAACCGATTCGCATTGATTATAATGAAATTCATAAACTTGAAGATCTCCTCTTAAAATTGGAAAATCAACCAGGACATCGACAAGTTATACTTGAAAATGCTCCTCAAACTCCTGAAGCAAGCAACGCTCCAAAACAAGACAATCCATTCTTTGGTCCTTCTTCACAGACATCGAATCCATCTTCAGTAAATGATAGTGATGACGCACCACCGAAAAGTATCCTCAAAACAAGTCAAGATCCATCATCATTGGATACTTTAACAAAGATTGCCTCGTTTCAAGATGATAACATTCATGTAAATATCGAAACTGTTCAAGATGCCGACGATCAATCAGATGAATCTGCACCAAAACCTCTCTCATCTGTTGAATCACAATCTCAAGAAAAAGAAGAACAAGAAGAACAAGATTCAGCAGACATTCCTCCTCAAGCAAAAGATTTAATTGGTATCAAAAAACAGTTAGCAGCAAGTACTTCTCTCCCAAATAAAAAACGACAAGGTGAGTTCCATCTATATTCAATTAATTACACGAATAATTCGTCTTCATAATTCTCTTAGCTCCAAAAGCTCCTCAATCAGTCACAGCTGAAGATAGTAGTAATGTAACAACACCTGCGACCACTGTATTGACATCAAAATCTGCCGATAAAATAGCCAAAGACCATGAAAGCGCCGATTGGATTTAAAATATTCGCGAGAAGTTGTTTATGTTCTTTTCTTTTTGTTTTATTCTTTAATTGATCGACATAAAATAAGATGAGAGAGAGAGAAAGAGGGCGAAAGAAAGAAAAAACACTCGCACACAAACCAAATTTTAAATAACAAATATCACATTGAAAAAGAAAGAAAGAGAGTGAATAAAACTAATATTCTTTTTGTTTTATTGTTTTACCATATTTTGAAACCATTTCGAGTAATATGTCGCTACTTCAGCTACATTACTCGTCAACGGACGAAATGCTGTTGAATTTGAATCTTGATCAAAATTTTCATGATTCGCTTGGTGTTCTAAATTTGCTTTAAACAGATTTCCTTTTGTTAATAATGTTTGATTCGTTGATGTTGTTGACGAAAGACTTTTCGCTATAGGAAGTAAAGTAAATCGTTGCGAACATGTCGACAACGAGAGAATATTATTTGCATCTTGCGTATTCATTGTCAATGGTTTCGATGGAATAAGACGATCGTTTGTGATCAAATGTCCGAATAGAAGCTGAAAATCAAAGATAATTGAATGAGGAGAATATTCTCTTCGGATAAAGAAATTTACTGATGAACGTGGAACAATCTTTTGTAAATGACTTTGCATATAAGGTGAAAGTACATTTAAATCAAATGGATCGATTTCATTTTCGATTGTTTCGATTAATTTAAAGAATTTTTCATTTAAATCTTTTGTATTCTAAAAATACGAGCAAAACAAAATGCACGACTATCGTTTTTTTTTGTTGTTGTTGACGAGAAATTTTACTGGATTATTATCTTTTCGTTCGAGTAACATATGAACAAATCGAAGATCGTAAATAACTTGAATAAGACGTGTTTGATTACGTTTTTTACTCGTCCGTTGTTGGCCATCGCTTATCCACCACGATTCGTAAACATTGAAAAATGTTTGTAAAAGACGATAAGACATTTCAATAGATAAATCTCTTGAAAAAAAACAATAACAAATTAGATGAAATTGAAAGATTTTACTTGTCAAGGCCATGCGCTAGTGCTTGATTGATCTTTTGACATGAATAAAAGAGATTTTCTTCGATAAATGGCGAGCAAAACATTGGAACACGTATGACACTCTTATACGTTTTGTCCGTCTCGAGACTTTCTTCGATTTCAATTTCATCCCAAATCTTTAAATGAAAACAATAAATAATTTTAATCAAATTGAAATGAAAATCTTTACAATCATTGGAATTTCATCGAGGAATGATGCTAATTTATTTCGTAATTGCATATCGACATGAGCTGATAAATGAATAATCCATTGTCTAAACAGATGAATCAATAGAAATACCAACAAAGATCAAATCAAACGATTTAATTACTTGAATAAATCAAGATGAGCTGTTGTGAATAAGTCACGAGTTTTTAACCACGAGGATTTCTCGGTCTGAAATTAAACATCAATTTTTTTCTTTGTTTTGTTGAATAAGAAAATGTAGACCTTGTCCAATGATCGTTTCGGTTGTGATGTTCCTCGAGTTTTACTAGAAGAAAATTGTCGTCGTACGAAATGATTAGATATTCAATTCGATTTACCGATCGGGAGCTGGACTAGCAACTGAATCAGGGATATTTGTAACAAGTTCAAGAGAATTCTTGAGATTTTTACAAACAATCGGAATGGCTCGTGCACATGAACCAAGCCAAATTAAACTAGACATTGAAATATATTAAAAACGTCATTCTTTCGAGTTAAAATTCAAACCTGGCTAAAGTTCGTTCTTCATCTCCAATTTTCTCATTTTCATTAGCTATCTGTCGTAGTCGTGTCAGTAATCTAAATAATCCGATTTTATTTTTAAAATCAAAGAGCTTTTTCTCTTTCTCTTTTGTTGTCATTACGTTGAACAAAACTGCGTAACACATTCTTCTAAATGTTCTTCAACGAAACCACTATCCGAATAGATTGAATTATTATTTGTTACAGATAAACTCGAATCAGTTAAACCACTAACATCAGCTGAAGAAAATTCATTAACATCATCGAGAATTTGTCGAAATTCATCGTCTAATTCCCGACATAAACTAAGAAAGAACAAATGTATACTGACAAGTATTCGATGTTTTTATCATACCGTTGAAGATCCATGGAAATTGCAACGGCTTTCAACGAAAATTTGGCATCACCAACTGGAATTCGACTAGTCGATGGAGTCCAAACGTATTCACTTGGAATATTATTATCAATATCACTCCAGATATAATCTAACACATTGAAATCAAATGATAATCTAAGTCGAAGAGAAACAAAAAAAAACAGATAAATCTCAATTAAATTCAATTGTTTTTCTAATTACTTGTCATTTTTAATAGTGGAGTTTTGAAATGCTTGAAGTGATTGTTCGATTTTGTGAATTGCTGTTTGATTGAATTGATTGAAACGAACGTGAAGAACTTGCTGAAAGAAAAATTGATTCGTATTCAATCAGAAATCATTGTTTGCATTTACTTTTGCACGTGCTCGTAGTTCAACTTTAATTAAATCATTCCAAATACGAATTTCTTTCTTGTTACCATTCAATAAACGATTACAAACGCTCGGCCATTGTTGCATACGTTCCTGAAAGTCAATTCACTTCTTATTAATCAATATTCATAAGAAAATCGAATCTACTTCTGTCATTAATGAAACAAGACTTGATTTAAGATGAAGTAATGGTTTAAGTGATGTCACATGATTTAATAATTCACGTAGACCTGAAGAAACAGTTGCCAAAGCTCTAAAATCATATCAATATGAATCAATTTGATTGTTTTCTGTCAATCGTACTTTTGTAACCATGTGCCGACCGCGTTTTCAACGATTTGTTCTTGTCGAGATTCATAATCACTAAGATCAATTGGTTCACAATCTTCAAACAAAAAAAGAAGATCGTTAATTCTTTATCAATGAGCAAACGTGCTGAATACTTTTAAAGAAAGTTTCTTGAATATTTGCTAATTGTTGTTGTTCAAATGAATTCGCTTTATTAACATTGGAAATAGCGAAAAATGTTGAAACATATTTTTTCAATTGATCGTATTGATCTAAATCATTCGAAATGAAAGCAATACAATCTAAAATTCGATTTACCAGTATCCGGATTATTTTTACTGAAAAGTATATCTAATTCAAATAGAGTATTAATAAAATGAACCAGTAACTGTCGAACAGTATCCTTGGAACTTTGCTCTAAACAATGAAGAAAAAAAAACATAAGATCGAGTTTGTTTTCCTCGAATAAATCTTACTGATATCAGCATTTTGATATGATTCTTTAATCGTATCCTAAATAATGAAATTCATCATAAAATGACGGTTTTATAAAAAAATAAACGTACTAATTTTGCATCAAGAAATTCATTTAATACTTGTTCGACAGTTTTATTTCCAAATGCGATTAAAGTTGATAGAGTATTGGCAAGAAGCTGAATATTAGAAAAACGAACAATCGACTTGATTTCAATTGAAAAACAATGAATTACTTGAACATCTACATCTGTACTCTTTAAATACAATCGACATTTATCTAAAATTGTTGCTTTCATATGACGAGTTTGATTCCACAGACGAGTCGCAACAACAATGGCTTTTTGTGAATCATCATCGAGTTGTTCATCGATCGAACTTGTCGATAATGCTGTAGCCATATGTTGAGCTAATAAATATTGTCTAGAACGACGTTTTGCTTAAAGTCAAACTCAATTGAGAACAAGAATTACGATCATACCGAGCGGCGTCTACGAAATTTTTGTCTTCTAAAAACGTCCAACAACGTCGACGTGTTTCAGTGAGAATTCGAACTGAAAGAATCAATGTTAATTTATATGATTGTTTATCAGTTTTTGTCGTCGATGATCCTAATTGTGTTGACAATGCCTGATCGATTTTACTGCACTTTTCATTGAGTAAATGTACATATTCTTCGACCTTGAATACAACGCTGATTTCAATTGTCAATTTTCAAAAAAAAAAAACAAATACATACGCCTTTTGCACATGTTTTCATTTCGAATATCGCATCAGCTGCCTCAATTAAATCACGATATCGTTCACTAATAAAAACACAAGATTCTCAAAAGTTCATTGAAGAAAATCATTTCGTACCCAACCATCGATCTTAATTCTTCTTTCTTTCGTTCCATATCGACTTTGATTTTCTCTTCGATATCTCGTATTTCATTGATAGTATATTTAACAAATATTGAATCGATATCGAGTTTTTCGATTTCCATCGTACAGAAATGACAATCAGCAAAACTTGAAGAAATAAATCAAGAGTATTTCATGCACACACATTTGTTGTCTACGTATTCGACAAATCATACCAATCCGTAGTTTACGTTAGATGTCGTCAGATTTTACATAATTCACCAATACAAAACAAAAGTAAAATGAGTTATTTCTATTGGTGAATAACAACAAACGATGGTAATGTACAATCCAGAGATTCTGTCTTTCATAATTTCATTTCATCTCCACCAAACGGTATCCTATAAAAGTCAATTCTGAATTTGTAGATATTCATTTGGATTTACGAATAAAAGAAAATACAATGTCGTCGAAAACAATCGAACAATACAGTGAAGATAGCGATGCAGTTTGTTTCATTTAAAATCAAAGATTTGTTGAATGATTGACTCGTTCATAGGATTCCAATGCACCAACACCTGATTTTTCGGATGATGAATACGGAAAGGACTTTTCAGATGATGTTCTCTGCCCGGATTTAGTTGTTCAACGTCCAACAGAACATAACAGTCTCAACAATATCGTTGTTATTGATAATATACCCAAGATCGAGCAATCTAAACTTGATAAACTCAAAACAGCTATATCAAAAACTTACAACAAAATTGGCACATGTCGAAATGATTATTATCCGTTGGATAATGAAGGCAAAACTAAAGGGTAACATGTCTTTGATTTCTAACAGTCGAAAAAACTGATTTGAAATCAAATAGTTACGCATTCTTGGAATTTGAACACGAACAAATTGCTCAAGAAGTCGTCAAACAAATTGATGGTTATCGATTAGATAAAAATCATACATTTTCCGTTACGCTTATGTCGGATTTTGATCGGTAGGAATTCAAAAAAATTTTTCTTTCTCATAAGAAAAAATGAATATCGATTCTAGTTTGACACAAGTACCATCTGAAGCTACTGAAATGGTATAACGACGACAAAATAATCTTTTTATATTCTTTTTGCTTCATTCGATAGCCGAATTTACTTTCTTGGTTAACTGAACCCGATGCTGTCGATCAATTTGCAGTTCAGAGCGATGATCCAAAGAAAACTACAATGTATTCGAATGCTCTATCGCAACCTACGATTGTCGCCGAACGACTTGTATGTGAATATGTTTCTACTCGATTTATAATCTTATTGAGATCGATTCGATATTTAGAAATGGACAGAATCGAATTTCATTTGGTCGCCAAAAGGTACCTATTTCGCGTCATTTCACGAGCAAGGCATTGCTCTTTGGGGTGGAAAAGAATTTCGTCAAATTCAACGGTATATTCATCTCATGAACTGACATATTTCGATGTTATTCTCGTAGATTTTCTCATCGTTGCGTTACTTACATTGAATTCTCGCCAAGTGAACGTTATTTAATAACAGTTTCTGCATCTCCGAATAATCCCGAAGCGTACATTATTTGGGATGTGATTACTGGACAAAAGAAACGTTCGTTTCCATTCGATCAAAGTTCGTCTCAAGATTCAAATGGTTTCAAGTAAGATCAGAATTTCGATGAGAGAAAAAGAAACAAAGAATGATGATAAGAAAAGGCCGAGTTAAAGGCTTAGGAAATTTTCCTAACGGAAGATTCTTGAGCGATGACATAACTGGCGAAGCGATTAACTGACTTTGTTTTCGTTTTTCGATCTATCAGTTAAAATCTCATTTCTTTTTTTTGGTTCGATATGTTTAGATGGTCTTTTCAAGATAAATATTTTGCTAAACAAGGTCTCGATGGTATTTATATGTACGACATTGAAGTAAAAATCAGAGAAAAGAAAAGCAATTTAATGATGAATAATGTTTTTTTTTATAGAACTTTCAATTAGTTGATAAGAAACCGTTTAAAATTCCATCCATATCGGATTTTCAATGGTCACCAACTGAGAATCGTCTTGTTTATTGGACAGCTGAAGATGGTAATGTACCAGCACGTTTGGTACTTGCTGAAGTCAATGGTACGAGATTGGATGAAGTTCGATCGAAGACATTATTCAATGTCATTGGTTGTAAACTCTGTTGGCAAAAACGAGGCGATTATGTTGTTGTTAAAGTGGATCGATATGGAAAAAAAAGTGGAGATAAAAATAATGCAAAATACACTGTACGTGAATAAGAAGTTTACGATTTGGTTGATTATCGATGGATTTTTATTTTAGGGTTTAATTTATAATTTTGAAATGTTTCATAATCGAGAAAAAGATGTTCCTTTGGATACATTAGAAATTCGAGGTAGATTCTACAGAGAATAATCTTCGACGCAAATTGATTGATTTAGATACAAATGTTCAATCATTTGCTGTTGAACCAGTTGGTCATAGATTAGCTGTTATTACCGGTGAAGGTGTACGTACTAATGTGACTTTTTATCGAATGGGTCAAGGACAAAGGACCGGAAAAATTGAAGCATTGAAAACATTGCCATTTCCAGTTACAGCAGCAATTTGGTCGCCAAGTGGTCAATATGTCGTTTTAGCAGCATTTAAAACAAGTAATTCATCGGGTGGACAATTGATCTTTGTTGACACAAACGACATGTCCGTCATGGCAAAACCAGAACATCCGGATTTATCGAATGTCGAATGGGATCCAACAGGACGTTATGTGATCTCGTATGTCAATCGATTCAATGCTAAAGTTAGATTTGACACTGATTTGTAATTAATTCATCGACGATTTTATTTAGCGTGATCATTCGTTTAAACTTTGGACATTTCAAGGCAATTTAGTATTTGAAAAAAATGTCGAAGGTTTAATTGCTCTTCGTTGGCGTCCTCGGCCATCATCGCTTCTCACTGAAGACATGCTTAAAGTTGGTTTTGATTTGATTTCGAACACGGACAAGAACGTTTTTCGTTTCAGGAAGTTAGACGGAATCGAAATGCTTGGACACAGAAATTCGAACAACGAGATCGTATGTCTCGTATTGGCGAGTCTGCTAAACAACAAGAACAACGACGTGAACAACTCGACAAATTTCAAAAAATCAAAGAGAAACATCTCGAACGTTTGGCTATACAAAAACACCAACGATTGCAATTACGTCGTGGTATCGATACCGATTCATTATTCGACCAACAAACATCGACTGTTCGCGAAGAGATCGTCGAATTTCTTATCAAAACAGAAGAGGAGGAATACAAACCACAGTGAAAAATATTTCATACGAATTAATGTTCGTGAAATCTTCTTTTTTTCAAAAACAAATAATCTACTTTTTTGTTCTTGTTATTTTCAATTCAAAATAAACAAAAAAAACAGAGAAAGAAAAGATAGCGAAGATTTATGATGATTCTTTTTAACTTCTTCAGATGCCACGTGTGCAGTTTATTGGACAAGTCAGTTTGTCATATGGTAATACTTTACCAGAACTATGTTCGAAATTAAAGAATTTCGGTGTTGGTCGAATGTTTATACGCTCGGCTCAAGATCAAAATAAAGGTATTCATCTTAATCTTAATTTTGTTAAATTCAATATCATTGAAAAAAAACTACGGATTTTAATAGAAGTATCCTATGTTGTGTTAACGAAAAGTCGTCCAACAATAACTCGAACTCCTCCGAAAGTTATCATTGGTAAACTCGATGAAATTTCTGCATTGACACGAAAACCACCCGATGTTCAGAGTGAATTTTTCGGACGTATTGTCGATCGTGGTGTTGCGTTAAATAGTGGTCGAGAAATGAAAATACCAAGTGCGATTAATCCTGATTGGAGATTGATTCGAAAAGAAGACGAAGAATACTATCGTCAGAATACGAATAAAACACAGCAATCATCAGATCAAATACGTGATCAATCAAGTACAAGTTCGTTACAAGAACATATTCCAGATATAATTAAATTCTGGGCGAGAACTAATGGATAAACAGCTGTCCGAGACTTTGTTTTGTAATGAAACAAAAAAAAATAGAAAAAAGTATTTGTTCGTAGTTCTTAGTAGATTTTTTTTAAAATAAACAAAGAAAAATCTTCACAAAAAAACTAAGTTCTTTTTTCAAGTGTTTCTTTTAAATTGAGTCGGAAGTAGATTAGAGTACAAGAGAAAATATTCATATATTCAATGTTCTTTGAGAACAAATGATGTCATGTTCTAAAAAACTGATTCATTTTTTTACATCGAGTCATTTAGAATTGAAGGAAGTAGAATGATTTTTTCCAAGCTTCCGAACGACGATATAATAAATTCAGCATTTCTTCGGTGCTGCATTATTCAATATTCATGGAAGCTACTCGATATTTTGTTGTCGATTGTACAAACGAAAACAAAGCACTTTACAATGAAATACACCAAGAATTGCTTTCTAATGGCTATGCAATAATCAAATGTGAAAATTTACCGGGTGGAGATTGTGATAAAGCCTGTTTGGATATGATAACAAATATAGGAGGTGTCTGTTGTCCATATGATGATGATCCACAATCATTGATCTGGCCAGTTAAAGTACTAGAACTTGATACACCACAAACAAAATTACAAGCATCTCAACTTGACCGAGAACTTGTTCTTCATACTGACTGTTCCTATGAACATGATGCGCCACATTATGTTGCTCTATATGTTGTTCAATGTGATCGATCGGAAAATGGAGGCAAATTTCAAATAACTCCTACTCGAGATATTATTCATAAGTTATCTCCAAAAACAAAACAGCTATTACGCGATGAAACATTTAAAATCAATGTTCCACCTGATTTTCGAAAAGATGGTATCGATTATATTTGCGGTCCTATCTTAGTTGATGGCGACGAAAATATTCGATATCGAAGAGATATCATAGATAAGAAACGTTTGGAAGAAGAATCAATAGAAAAACAAGAAGCAATTGCTGAACTTAATTCAATTATTCTAAATGAAAATCAATTGAATCTTTTTCGACCAAAACTCGATAATAATATGATGATAATGTTCAACAATCGTAGATTCCTTCATGGTCGAACCAAGATTGAAGACCATGAACGTTATTTGTTACGCGTTCGTTTCAATTTGATATAATATTATTATTTTCGAAATATTGTCAAACTACATTTTAAAATAAACTAGAAAATAAAAAAAAAACTCAGAGCTATATTTTATTGATTTTATATCACCAAAATTGTTTTGCATAACTTCCAAAATCACTCATTTGTTCAAATAATGAATATATATGCGAATATTTTCTCATCATTTCATATGCCGTTCGTATAGTATTATGTCGAATGGCCAAATCAGGCTGACTGGAAAGTCTTTTACTATACTCATTCATATTTTGAAACACCCTTCCAATGTTGTTGTTGGTAGAGAGTGTCTTAACATGTTCGCACATATTCCGATACTGCAATCCAATATTGTTGTAACGTGAAGTCGATTGTTCGAGAATTGCAAGTGATTTTTCGTAATACGAAAGTGCTTGCGTATATTCACCCTTATTGAGATGTGTATGTCCGATATTTTTGTACGAATTAGCTAAATCTGGGTGTTTGGGTGAAAGTGATTGTTGACGAATTGCAAGTGATTTTTCATAATAAGAAAGTGCTTTGGCATATTCAGTCGTATTGAAATGTACCAAGCCAATATTGTTGTAGGATGAAGCTAAATCAGGATGACTAGGAGGAAGTGATTGTTGACGAATTGCAAGTGATTTTTCGTAATAAGAAAGTGCTTTAGCATATTCTGCCTTTTTATAATACACATTTCCGATATTATTGTACGATGCAGCTAAATCTGGATGATTGGCAGGTAGCGATTGTTGATCAATTGAAAGTGTTCGCTCATAATAAGAAAGTGCTTTCGTATATTCTTCCATATAGAAATACGCATTTCCAACGTTGTGATAGGATGTAGCTAAATCTGGATGATTGGCAGGCAATGATTGTTGATCAATCGAAAGTGCCTTGTTGTAATACGAAAATGCTTCGGTATATTCATTCATGTTAAAATATGCCAATCCAATATTGCTGTATGAAATAGTCAAACTAGGATGATTTGTAGATAGTATTTGTTGCTTAATTGCAAGTGCTTTCTCGTAAAAACCAATAGCATCCTTATATTCACCTTGTTGAAATTTGATATTTCCAAGTTCACCATAGAGCGGTGCTTTTTCATGGTTCTCTTTTGTTTGTTCCAACAGTATTTCATAGATTCGTTGAGCTTTGTTAAACCGATTCATATGTTGTAAGACTAAAGCTAGTCGATACCATCCTGTCTGATTTGGAAAGTCCTCTTGTCGAATGCGATTATTAACTGTTTCAAGATCTTGATCATTGTCATTAGGCAGAGTTAATTTGACCTTAAAAACATTAGGATTGTCAGCAGACATCGGTTTAACATCATTGATGTGAAAAATAGAATTTATTCCAAAAAGCACTTCATGTTCATCGGAATGATACCCATTGATATGTCCGATGGATGCAAATGGTGATGTCACTTGATCTGGTCGAATCGTCATTACAAATAAAACTCCAACGTTATTTGGATTTGTAGCACCATTACGTGCGAACGGCATTGAGACTTCATAGTTTTTACTTGTAGATAAGAAGTTATTAAATGATAATAAGCCACCTTTAATTTGTTGAAGTTTATTGAATTGTGTTTTTGTCATTCCTTGACCTCGATAGACGACGAATTGACGATTTGGTTTACCAGTTACGAATTGTTCTTTGTGTAAATCAATTATTTGTTGTTGAAGATCTGTAATAAAAAATCCCATATGAATGATAATGTCTACATCGAATACTTGTAAGCCACGATTCAGCATCGGATATAAAAAGCATTTATAATTATACCATGATATTGGAGACATCTGATTACGTTCTTGTTCGAATTTGGTAATGTTTTGTAATTCTTGGTCGTTGTCGACGAATATATTTCGACAAAATTCAAAATATTTTCTAATTTGTCCTTCGTCAAATTTCATAGTTAAGAGAATTTCCTTTAAAACTGTTCTGCATATAAACGAAGGGTCAATTTGATTCTCAACAGAAGTAACATTTGTGGGAATGAAACTCATTGAAATCGAATCTTGTTCGTATTGCTCGGTAGTCTTTTTCAAGACGTCACAGATTTGCATAATATCCGTAAAGACACCCTTGATTTTAACCCAATTTTTGGCCCATATATCGTGATACTGCTTATTACCACAGAAGATAAAGATCGTATCGACTGAAGCGAGATCATGTATTTGTGGTACGATATGTTGACCTAATCCGCCGGAAATAATCATGCAAATCTTTTCATCAGTGATACTATGCAGAAAATCGATGCATTCTTTACTATCAGTGAAAGTCTTTATCAGATTTACTACTCGTCGTAATTGAGCAATTGTATTTTGGCAATCAGGTGTGTTTTTGCTGATATCATTATCCAGCCATATTAACAGGATATTTTGAACCAATTGCATATTAATTGCTTTTTTTAGTTCAGTTGTTTTTGTCAATGTTGCAGAACCATTTTCTCTGTCCATGTTATATATAAAAAAATAATTGAAAACAACCTGAATTTATACAGCGTTTAATTTATAGCCTAAAGCAATTTATTTTCTTCGTTTCTTTTATCTCCACATTTTAAAATTATTCATTTCGTTATGCATGAGCGAGTTGCGTGCGTAATGGTAGAAGAAGAACAAGAGAGAAAACAAAATTATCAAATCTATTAAAGTTTTAATTGCGAGAAGACGTGACATTTATTAGTGTCGAGTTTATAACGAGAATAGTATTGAGATCAAAAACAGGAATCATTAACGAATGTGCAGTAAGTAATGTAATTAATCCGCCAATAATGCTCATCACAATACCAGTCGTTAGCTAACAGAAAGAAAAATATTATAGTTCATATACAGAGAAAGATCTTACTAAATCGCGAGAAGAAAGAAAACCCGTTGAGAAAATAATGGCATTCGGTTGTGAAGCTAAAAGAACCGAATTCACAATCGTTTCATTTCATTTTCGAGATAGGAGATTTTATTTACAGATAGGTAACAAAAATGATTGAGAGAGAGCTATGGTACAAGGTACGAATAAATAAGCCGGACGAATATTTGTGCTGAACGCCTGAAATGCATTGAAATACGTTTTTATGATTATCTTCTATCTTATTTTGCTCTTACCATTGGACCAATAATTGGAAATAGAATACTTGCTAAAAGAAAATACGGATAAAATTTTCAATAAAAAGTCATTCGACGAAGATATTACCCATAGAAAGACTACTGATCAATTGTGTAAAAATTATACTAATGATAAGAAGAATGATTAAAATAATAACAGGCGGTGCATTGTGAACAAATTTTAAGGAATTTGCAAATATATTCAGTAGTTTTGAGACTTTGGCTGCATGAGCAATTGAAAGACCAGCACCAAGCAAAATCATTGTACCCCAAGGAAAGTTTTTCGATAGATCATTCCATTCAACAATGGGTTTATATGTCCAATTGTCTTGAGAAAAACAAAACAATAAATAAAAAGAAGAAAAAAGAAAAGTTCGAACTCATAAATGGTCTATCGTTTGGTAAGATCATTGAGAGAACACCAACTAGTAATGCTACAGTACCATTTGTTACATATCTTCAAAAGAAAATCTTTTTCGTTGCATTCATTCATTTATTCTCAATCAATACTTGGATCGAAAAAGAATCGACCAACCACTTTTACCATTTTCCAAATCACGAGTACTCCACAGAATTATTGCCAGTAAAAAAAGTACAATAATCATCATTTCATTCCATCTATATAAACAAAGAAAATATGTTTATTTGCATGATATTAATCTTACCTGAGCGGTCCTAATTCGTTGTATTGTCGTTTTATAATTTTCTTCAAATTGTCATTGAAATCGTTTGTTGATCGATCTCGTTGACGACATGGCCATGTAATTAGTTTATAATAAATCATCAGCCATCCCCAACAAGCAATCAACATCAATATACTCGCTGGAACAGCAACAAGAGAATAATTTAAAAATGTCAGATGAAATTCATCATCATCGTATTGTCTAAATTTGAAAAGCTTTTGTTTTCATATATCAATTTATTTCGAAATATTTTACTCGTCAATATATCCTTTAAGAAAAATAGTAATAGCAGAGCCAACAACAGTAGTCAAACCGCCATAGATTGTACTGTATGATACAGATAGAATTAAACCTAATAAAAGATTTACGATATGGATTATGCGTTAAGTTCTGGTCGTTCAATGGCAAACTTTTCTTAATGTTATCTGCTTCTGGTTTTGACAGATTATTATTGTTAGTATTCTGTTGGTCAATAATCATTAGATCCTGTTCATTTTCTTGACGAATCTTTGTACAATTTGCACATTCATCCGCAATTGCTAATGTAACTGGTAGCATTACCGATGTACTTGCTGCACTACAATCATACAACAAAAATTCATCTACACATATCATTTGTCATGCTAACTTATTAATCCACATCGATAGTAACCATGTAGTTATCATCAAACCAGCCATAATACTATTTTTTTTTATAAAGAAACATATTTGTATGTTTGAATTTTCGAAATTAATTCACCATTGAATAGATGAACCGACAAGATTCAATACGAATAAAGCAATACGTCGATGTAAATTGACATTTTGTATTGCATAAGCTAATGTAACACTTCCGAAGAAAAGAGACATCATGTCCTAATCAAATCACACTCATGAAATTTCGAAAACAATAAAAACAAAACGAACTCGAAAATAATTTGATGCAACTTGACTTGCTTTGAGTACACCTACTAATGGAAATAAAATCAACGGTAATAATGAAGTAATCGATATAGGTACAGCTTCTGTAATCCAATAAATAATCAGAATAAGTATAACATACGCACATCGTGACGCCTAGGAAAAGATTTTAATGAAAGTTTAACATTTCAAAAAATCGATTCGTTATAACTACATCATTTTGAAAGCAAATTATCAGAGGAAGAAGCAGAACTGGAATGCCAATAACAACAATTGTTTTCCAAGAATTTTTTAACGACATTCTTTTCTATTTCAAACTATCAATTATCAATGTTTGAGTCATACAGTACATTCAATGAAATGCATCATCACACTTCTTTTTTTATCTATTCAAACACGAAATCGAAAACGATCGATTTCATTTCATGTAGATATCACGTGTCGACTCGTGCACTCAATGAACGATTTTATCTGAGTACGATCAACATAAATAGTTTGCTTGTTTCTTTATTGTCATTGAGATAAACCCATCAAAAAAAAGAAGAAGAAGGAAAACAATTAATAACAGATTCCCACGAAACAAAATCAAATAAATAAAATAGAATAAAATATTTACTATAATAATGAGAATAAAAGTACACATTCACGTTAAATGTTGACTATATTGCACGAGAAGAGAGCGAAATAATACACGGCTCACATAAACAAATTTTATCTATTTCTACGTTCGCGCTATCGTAGCTTCTTTGCCTCCATATTTCATAAGAATATCCAAGAGTAAATTTTTCAATTGTCGATTTGTAGCATTCGTTGCACAAACAAATAGCCATCGTTCAAGTGTAGGCAATAGAAGGCTATTGCCCGAACTTGTTGTTGCATTCCAACAGGCATGTTCTTGCAAAGCTTTCGTTAGATATAAACACAACTCATTCCAACCATCGACATAGAGTTTCAAAGTCACAGTTATCTGTTCGGAAGTTCGAATTAATAAAATTTCTTGTAACGATCGTTGTTCATCACTAAATCAAAGAAAACAAATTTAAAATACAGTTTGGTGCGTGTGTGTACGAATTACGTATTCGTTTTGATAGTTTCGTTGAATAAAGATTGTGAAAAGAATCGTTGATGCGTCGAAGGTGATGGTGTTGATGGTGCTGAACTTTTGTTTCGTGTCTGCGGTGGCGTATTTTGTGCGTCGATTTTACGAAGTATTTTGTGATCGTTTAAAACACGAGAGATCATTTCTTGATTGACAATGAAATATTCAGTTTCATTTTCACAAATCGAAAAACGTCGAAGATTCGCCGGATGAGCTGTTGTCGATGGAACAAATTTATCGATGAGATCTGTATCAGCTCGAAGAAGATATAAACCGGTTTGATCCAACTGAATTTCAAAAATGAAATTAAAAGAAAAACAAATATTTGATTTGATTTCAATTACTTCACTATGTGTTTCCAATCGATTGGAACCCGAAAATAACAAATCTGCAATACCATCGCTTAACATTTTCAATAAATCAACTGAATTATACGTTGAATCATTGAGATAAGTAGCAAATCGTCCGAAAAATCCTGTTTCCTTTTCAACAGTTCCGGCTAATCGTATTTTAGGCGATGGTGTTTCTGGAAATGACATATATTCATCTGTATTTTTGTTATTCTGTTCATTATTTTCTGAATTTGAATTCGCTGATTCAATTGATTGTTTAACTAAGTCATTTTTAACTCCAATCATTAAATAATCGATTAAATATTGAAAAGCAATTCGTTTGACATGTTGAAATGTGACTGCTGGTGGATCGAATGTGAATAATTGTTGAAGAATACATCTCAAACCAAAATTTGACAATGTCGAATCGAATCGTTCAGCTAAATCAATCGTTTGACAAAAACAAGGTACGAACTCTGGCCAATTCAATTCGCCAACGAGATAAATCAATTGTAAATGAAAATAATTCAAATAAACAAATGTTTTCATTTGAATTTCATGTGGTTCATTATCATTCGCTGTTCGAAATGTAAATCGAAAGAATTTACACTCGGGAATTTTCTGTTGTTGAGAATTTTCATTGAAAATCTGTTGACAAAGTGGAAAAATCGATTGATCACCATTGGCTCCAGCTGATGAATTCAAATCATTGAGAAGATAGATTCGAACGTTTCGAAGTAAATCATCCGATGATGAGAGAAGAAATTCGTAGATTAAATACTCAGTTGGCAATGAGGTGAGCAGAAGTGCGTGTTGGAGATTATCGATACAAGTCGATCGAAGTGTTTGATCGAACTTCGTCGAAATATGATTAAGAAAATGTTTGAGACAAGATAAACCTAAACGACCAACGTATTCATTTGCTACACAAAGCCAATCGATTAACATCGATTGAAAACAATCGAATAGAATCTGATGATATTCTTCGAATTCTTTGCTCATTTCAAATATGTATAAAATATGTTCGAGTAGATTACCGAGAAATAATCTCCATGCTGTCAAATTCATAAATGTTGAATTCTGTCGTTGAGCATGTCGACGAAAAATCGCAAGTTTTCGTAATGATGATGTCAATTTAAGAAAATTCGAGCAAACAAACGATTGCAACCAAGGAATGATAACACAACAGATTAAATAGATCGAAAATCGATGGCCAATACTGTCGAATGTGAGTTTTAGAATGGCAAAATATTGATCAATGATTTTAATATGATAATGATTCGAGCAACTGAATATCGTATCGGTCAAACCTTCGATCATATACGACCAAACACTGAGTAGATGTGTTGTGTTATCAATAAGATCGAGATCATCGGATAATTGTCGCATGTAACCGACAAGTTTGAGTTCGAATGAACGGAGAAGTGTTTCAGGCGATATCGGCAAGTCGAGATAGGAGAAAAACGACGGAGAAAAATTCGAAAATGTCGAATAGGTAAATGATGCCGATTCGAATTGACGAGTTCTAGAACGAGAGAAAAACAAACCGGTAAAGTTTTCCTGTTTGATTTGACAAAAATGAAAGCACACCGTTTCTTCGTCGCAAAAACATGATTCGCCGATGTAACATAACAATGCACGAATATAGTCGTGAATTTCTCGATCATATTCAAAGCTGGCATGACGAGTTCGATTTGATTATGTTCTTCATCATTTTCATCGTGATTATCGTCGAATGGACTGTTAACCATTGGAGTAAACGGTTCAGGCTCGCGTAAATAACAAAACAAACATTGAAGACAATCGACTGACGCTTGAGAAATAACGTTGAGATTTTCACAAGAGAAAAATGCTTCGAGAACTTCGAGAATAGCGTTGACACGATACAGTTCGACACCGGCTTGTTCAGTTTCATCTTCGTCGGATTTTGCTTGAGATTTGACTTGAATCGATCGTCGTTGTTGTTCGATTTTGACGGCTTTCAAACAAGCAAATATCGAACGCCAACCTGACATGATTGCATTCGTATTCAATTCGACTAATTCACAAATCGAATTAACAATCTGAAAAATTCGAAGTTCGGTTTTGCTTATTTTGAAAGAATAAATCGAGTTTTACTTGATTCTCAGCAATACTATCGCATTGTTCCGTGCAAATTAAATGTTCGAATGGTTTGAAAAATGTTTCGTTGAATTGAAAATTCGGATATTCGGGTCGAACTGCTAACCACGAGCGTATATCTCGGTGCATATGCGAGATCGTTCGTTTAGCTAATTGAATATCTCGATGTGTGGCTCCCTAAAACCATAATACATATTCTTCTCGTATGTCGAACAAATGTTTTCAAAATTACTTGAATGAATATCTGTGAAACGCAACTCCAGATTTTACAAACATGATAACGTGGTCGAAGCGACGCGATTATGCCTAATGTCATGTCGCCGATTCGTTCGATAACTACGTGCATTGGAAAGAGATTATGAGAAGGTACGGGAGAAAGATCGGATGTTCGTTTAGGAAGAGGCGTTTCGGTTAGTAAACGAATTTGCTCGAAAAATTCGAGTAATGACTCGAGATCAAGATGACGAACAACAAGTTCGAATAATCTAAATCAAATTTTCTTAAATTATTTCAGCGAAAAAAAGAACAAATTTACTTGTCCGAGCGACAGGATAATGCTTGAAGAATATTTGCACATGCTTTATCATGAATATGTCCTGTTTTATCAATATTCGATAAAGGTAAAAGTGATGCAGTTGACGAATCATTCGATGATGACGAAGATCCACTAAAACATCTCCGTTGACTCTCAATTTTTCATTAAAACTCTCCTCTTACCTTCCATTATTCAGCTCACACGAAACATGTCCATGTTGATGCAATGTTAAATCTAATTTTTCCTTCGGAGGACAACATTGCATTTCCAAGAGACACAAATTGACACAACATCTAAATCAATTTCCAAATATTCTCAATTTCAAATCACTAATCATTCTTATCTACCGAAGAATATGTTTGTAGGTTATATTCGGACAATGATTGATGTCGTTCATACATAATCGAAGAATGAAATTAATCGCCATAACATCGAGATAATGAAGACGATGTTGTTTAGTAAAGATTTTCTTTTGATTATCCATAATCCAACCTTGTTCAATTGTACTAACAACGCAATGAAGAACGTAACAAGCATTATTCGGCAAACCTAAATCGAATGAATTTCGGTTGACAAATCATCGAACAAGAATCGAGTTTAATTTACCAACGATAACAGCTAAACGAAAAACAGATTCCAATCCTTGAAAAACAAGTTCGTGGGTTTCGATGAGTTTTTCATTGATTGTATTCGAGAGAACTAAATTTCCCGATGACATTTCGGATTCAATCGATGAGTTTTTTGTTAACATAGGTGTTAATGCGCCTAATAATGCACTCCAACATACTTCAACCAATCGATGACAAACCGAAAGCGCTGAAAATTCAAAATAAAATCAATTAAAAAACTCGTTTGTTTTGTTACCAGTCGAACGAGCATCATGTTTCGACATTGTATCGCCAATTGCTGGTCGAATCGATCGAATATTAAACGGACGAATATCTGTACAAAAGCGGATTATCAACAGAAAATCGAATTGATGTTTCCTACCGATTAACATTTGATGAAGAACATTCTGAAATTGTTCGGAAAGATTTTCGAATAGATGAAAATTCTCGAAATGAACATCGTATAACGTATCCATCCAATCCGGTTCGATGCAAAGCATCAAACCACTATTCATTATATCAGTTACAAATGCAGCCTAAATATACGTTTATTTCAAATAAATAATCGTTTTCAAAATTACGCGTGATAGAGCTGCTGGAATGTTTGTATCGAATAATTTCTGTAGTTCTCTTCGACAACAATACCAAAGAAACCAAATTGTCGCTGCATAAATTCCATCGGGATTTCCTACGATTGCTGTCGATGTATCTGATGAATTCGATATTTTCGTTGAATATTCTATTTTTAAATAGATAAATCAAATAACATTTTCGAAGAAAATATTCGATCTACCGTTGCTAATAAATGATGAGAATTGTAGTAAAGCATCATCGAAATCCGATACTGTGCTAACATGTTGTTGATCACTTGTTTTCAGCAGACTTTTCAAATGAAAAATATAATAATTAACTTTATCTAGTGTTGTCGATTCGGGAGTTAACACGATTTCTTCGTATTGATCTGATTTTTGTTGAATAAAATTCAAAAGTTTATTCGTTTCGATGATTAACGGAATAATCGGATAGCTGAATTGTTTGTAAACTTTTCGAATGGCTCGTTGTTCGTCAAGATCAACAAATGATGCATCCGTACAGAATTTAATCAGCTGTTCAAGACAATGATTTAAACAAAGATACGCATTGTTAACTAATGTTCGATCATCGGATGACGAACATTCCGAGATAAGCGAAATTATTCTATGAGAACAGAATAGATATCATTATTTCGATGAGATGAAGATTTACTTTCGAAAGAGACTTAAATCTGAATCATTTGTCGGTTCAACGGAATGGATCCATGGAGGTGAGATTAATGAGACTAAGGATCGACTTGTAATAACCTGTAAGTAAAAGTTAATTAAAGGTTAATAGTGATTAATTGAAATGAATTACTTCGTTTAAAACGATCAATAGATCCGATCGTTCATTCGTCGTTTGAGATAAACATAAACGTTGAAAAAGTGTTTCGCTCACACTTCGTAATGAACCAATGGGTGCAATAAAACAAATTAAATTTAAAATTATTCTAAAAATATCAGAATTCAATTTCGAAATCTTGATAATTGAAATTTTACCGATAGACAGTTCGTCGAAGATGCGGATCCGATGCATTATTTTTCACATACATTATGCATCGTGCATCGATAATTGGACTTCCGAGAAAAGACACGACAGCCGGAGAATATTTTTTCCTTTAAAATTCATTCAATAATGAATCATTAGAATCGTGTATTTTTCTTACCAAATAAAATCAATAAATGGCTGATAGAAATAAGCCGTTCGAGTTAATAATCGAATGACTAAATCGTGTAATTCGAGTACGAAGATTCGTTGAAGAGTTTGATCCGCTTTTCGAGATAGATCATGAATGAGAGATGTTTGATATTCCATTAAAGTAACGAATTGACGATAGTAATCGATTTCATTTGCAGTTAAAACCAAACTTCCATCATCTAAATTTTAAAATCTAGATCAATAAAAACAAAACAAAATTGTTTTCGTTCCAACCGGCATATTTTCGATCCTAGAACACGAAATCAATTAATATTTTTTCTTTATTTCAATTCTGTTTTTTTACTTCAATAGCAGGCGATGGTCGGCATAAATAGAAAGTTTCCAATTTCGCTGCACATAATTGACAAGTTTCTCGTCTTAGATCAGCATTTGTTGTTCGTAGAACACCCAATGTAAACTAAAACAACAGACAAAACTAAACTCAAACAGCAAAAATATGATCATCGTTTTACTTGGATGAATTTGCATAAGATATGTCCGGATAAAATCTGATAATGAGTTCGAATGAAGTTCATGAAAATCTAAATTTCAAATTTATCGTCAATTTCAAGACAAAGTTTAGTGTTTCGACATACTCGAATGCATCCGATCAACTCTCGTTCGACCAACGGCGAACCATTTGGAAATACATCGAAGATATATTGCAGAAAATCTTGTTTCTCCGGAATCGAACATTCTGTGCATACTTCTTCGTCATGAATTAATTGCTAAAAAACATCCATTTGTTTGTTTTTTTTGTGAAGAGAAATAAAGCTTTTCGATTGATGAATGTCAAACCTCAAATCCTCGGCTAACAAGTATTCCGATTTGTACTGTTTCAGTTTCTAAACAACTTCGAATAAATTCCAAGACTTTTTCTCTAGAAAATCGATTTTTAATTTCAACAATTCGCAATCGAAAGATAAAATTCAATTTACCTTCCATGATGAGTCGCTGTTCCATGTGAAAGATAATCTAATTAATGTACAAAATTACGATACATAGAAAAAAAAGATTGAATGTTTTGGTTTACCAGAAAGTTGTTGGCAGAATTCTAAAACAAAGATTTATAATCGAAATGAAATCAATGTAAAATCAATAAATTACCTCGTAGGAGTAGATTGTTTGTTTTGTCTGCTTCTTGTTGAACATTTGTCAACCATTGAGTCATCTAAAATTATCACGAAAAAACAACAACAAATTCAATATTAATAATTTTAATTTCTTTTTTTTCTATTTGTCAACACAGGAGTAAAATTTGTTCAGTTAACTATTCTGATCTTCAACATTGTCACGAAGAAAAACACTCACCTGCTCC
>ERZ778026.1010-NODE-1010-length-38351-cov-123.020159_pt1 | contig 38351 bp, 38 predicted proteins | sample MGYA00375756_ERZ778026 | MGnify/ENA primary metagenome ERZ778026 (study PRJEB29350, sample SAMN05389820) | bioreactor metagenome | isolation source: Ammonium sulfate bioreactor | place: South Africa: University of Cape Town | collected 2014-02-18 ... | reverse complement strand
GTAATGCTACGTGAAATAAACGGTAAAATAGGAATTTTCAATCTTACCAACATATTCGCTATCTAAAAGATTTCTTATCTTATAAAACAACAAGAGTGATGTTGTGACTATTTAAAACATGTTCTTTTACATTATAAAAATAAGAATGGCTAGTGATTCAAAACAAAATATGGATGCGGATAGTGCTCCGTTACCTGAAATTCTTAAATGGAAAAAGAATTTAATCATTGAAAATGGTATGATATCGAGATTTTGAAAGAATGTTTACTTTTTTTTCTTTTTATTTCATAGACCTTCGCTTTGATCCAGCATGTTGTGGGCCTAGTCTATTTATTTCAGATGAAAATACTACCTTAAAAAAGAATGTTGATAATGGCACATGGTATACATGTCGCATAGCGAATGCTGAATGGAATAAAGGTGCTCATTATTGGTCAATGAGAATTTTAGACAAAGGAGCTGGTATTGTAATGATTGGTATTGTTCCAACAGATTTTAACACAAGCTTAGCTCAATATCCAGGACAAACTGCTAACAGTTATGCATTTTATGTTTGGAATGGAACCAAATATGGTTCAGGTAGTGCAACAGCTTTTACCACAGATCTACCCAAGAATAATGATGTGATTGGTGTTTTACTTGATCTTGAAGCTCGAACATTGACTTACTTCAAAAATGGACAAATTATAGGTACAGCTTTTGGTGAAATACCAATTCAAGATAATATTAAATATTCTCCAGCTATCGGACTCCATTCATTTGGCGCATGGGTGAGTTTGATAAAAACAATCAAATAATAAACAATAGCGAAAATCTATAATTCTTATTCATTGATTTTAAATTAAACATATGAACGTAGAACAAAATCTGTGATAATTGTTAATATACCCCATTACTCTAATCGATATTCTTCAATTTCTAACAGATTTTTCTATACAATTATTTTTGAGATAAACTTGTGAAGAAAGACTTATTTTGATTTTATTTTACAAATTTACTAATTGAAGAAAATACAACTTAATCATTATTACTGGAGAGAGCTGTTGCTTCACGATGTTTTTCTTTGGACGCTATTTCTTCCGCTGCAAGTACGACTACATTTTGTGCTGAGAGTTCAGCATAAAGTGTACATGACTCTATGAATTTCGATCAAGTTACGCACTGTCCCCAGAACTTAGACCAAAATCCCGCAGAGTACACGACAGTACATGGATAACCTATGATAAGTTTTTTAAATCAGTTTATGCTCAAGTGATATTTTCTTTTGTTACTTTGGAATTTGTTTGTGTAGCTGCATTCATCGTAACACTCTCTTCCAGCATTGCGGTATAGTGGTTTGTCTTTGTTTTTACATGGGTTTTTGTAATATGCTCGAGACGAGACAGGATATTTGTATGAGAATACACAAAGAAGAAATCATCGCGTTAATAAACACTGTTTGTATTAGTACAATTGTGTCATGCAGACTATGTTACACAATTCCTTTTTTATTCAAATGTTCGATTGCCTTGTCTCAATGAACTGCATATTGACTACAATGATTTATCGAACGTCACAAATAATTTTAGTAATGATGTTCCTGGTATCAACCGCGCAAGATTGAAGTATATTGTCTTTACAGTCGAACCAGCTGTATATCCAGAGAAGTTTTATAGAGTATTTTCCTCTATTGAAAAAGAAAACTTAATGAACACCGTTTGAATTGATTGTGTTGAACAACATTATAATCGCACATTTTGAATAAATTTGACCTTGATTTGTTATATATTGTAGTTATTAATATAGGATAGACGTTTTCACAATTAGAATAAATATATATGACAAATAGGTAATTCAATGTTGTTATTCGTACTTGTAATCTTATTGTTAAATAATATTCTTCTCCTAAATGTTCGTGATTAATTTTTCGTTCTGTCATATATATTTTTTTTTCTTACGCTTTTTTCTCTTTCTCTTCATTCTTTCGTTCTTTTTCGTGTCTCATGTGCTTATGTTTGCTTAGAAGCAGAATAAAGTTTCTAGGGGAGGTAAAATCGACAACGTGCGTGCGTCTGTCGACAATTTTCGTGTGAGCATGTCATTCGAATATTCCTTTATGAATAAAGACGAATTAATACATCGAGCTGTACATCAAGGTCGTGTTTTCTCCCTTGAAACCTATCTCAATCGATATCCACTCGAAGATATCGATCAACAATACGAACATGGCCGATCAAGATGGACAATTTTGATTGCAGCATGCTTTTACAAACATGAAAATATCGTCCGAATGTTACTACGTCGTTTTAAGCCTGATGTAGATGCTGTTGGCGATGTTAAACTTGATTTTGTATCGGAAATTATGTATGGTGTATCATCATTGTGGGTTGCAGTTGCTGTTGGTCATTTTGGAATTGTTAAATTATTGATTGAAGAAGGTCATGCCAATATCAATCATCTTTCTATAACACGTAGTTCACCATTACGTGCTGCTTCGTATATTGGTCATCTTCAAATAGCTAAATTTCTCATTGAAAATGGTGCTGATATCAAACTTGTTCGAGAAGGAAACTATACGAATCTAATGCTCACTGCCTATCGTCGACATTCAAGTATGGTCAAATATTTTATTGATGAAGTCAAATGTAATCCAAATGAATATGATCAAGATGGTCGAACACCGTTGCATTATGCAATCGATGGTGGATCTTTGGATGTTGTTCAATTGTTATTAGAACGAGGAGCGAATAATATCACTCCGAATGTGATCACGCCATTGAATTGGGCAGCGTTGGAGGCACGAGAAGATTTAGTTGATGCTTTTGAATCGTATTGTTTATCTGATTTGGAATGGATAGAAGCGAGAGAATTACTTGGAGCATCTTTTGCAAATGTTGAATCGAAAAATTATAATCTTGATAAAGCAGTTGAACAGCTGACAAAAGCTTTTCAGTTGAGAACGAAACGAAATCTACCGAAGATTCGTTCAATCAATTCACCTGTTGAAGCATTTCAATATTGTCAAGAGTGTCACACATTAGAAGATTTTAATGAAATTCTTTCTGAATCAAATACTCGAATACATATTGAATCATTGCTTATTCAAGAACGTATTCTAGGTCAAAAAAATAAACGATATCGTCGTGCTGTTCGATTCTATGGCGCTCTACTAGCTGATACACATCAATACGATGCATCGTTGTTATTCTGGTTATATGAACTTAATCTTCGACGACAATATCAAATTAATTTTGATAGATGGCATTTGAGAGATTTTGTTCATATGTTTGCTGAAATGATTATTAATGATGTTGATCATATACCGGAACGAGCTTTTATTGAAGTACTCAAAGCGTTAGATGATGAACTTGCAATTCATCGAAATAATGATCATAATCTTCTCACACTTTTCTATTTATTTACTATTATAAGTCATGTACGTAATTATATGATTTATTCGTATAGAATTTGTTTTTGATTTGTATTCTTCTAGGTATCCGATAAACAACGATTGTCAACGACAATGCGTGATGTTTATCAATTATTAGTTAAATTTGTTCGAGCTTCTCCTACAACTAGTGATAATCTACAGCAATGGTCTCTACTTCATTTAAGTATGATGATCGGTTTACCGTATGTTAACGATCGTCATATCATGGCGTTATGCAAGTACGCATTTCTATTTTTTTTTAAACAAACAACTAAATAATCTTGTTTTCTGTTGAATTAGATATCCATGTCATAAAACAATTAGTTTATTTGTTCAATGTGGTGCTAATGTCGATGCAGTTGATGCCGATGGTGATACACCATTGCATTTAATTGCTCAACGAAAAGATGATATTGAAAATGTTCTATTTCTAATTGATCTTCTTTGTGATACGGGTGGAGCACATATCGATTGTGTTAATCATCGAGGAGAAACACCTCTTGAATCAGCATCGAATTTAGATGTCAAAAAATATCTTCGAGAAAAGATCGGTGTTGATCAATTGAAATGTTTATGTGCACGATTTATTCGACAACAGAAAATACCCTTTGATAATTGTCAATTTTCGATATTACTTGTAAATTTTATTGAAAAACATTAAAATAACACACGAGGTTATTTGAGATAAATATATACGTTTTATACTTTTAAAGATAACATTATTTTGACTCGATGATCATACAAAAGAATGATTGATAGTTTTCATCATCATCAAGCAAAACATTTACTAGAAAACGATGTTCAACAGCTTGCTTCATTATTGCCATTTATTACTTCTGACAATGACAGTTCTTCTTCTTCTTGTAAGGATTCATGTGAACAAGCGATGAAAGTAGCAGAGGCAACTGATCGAGTTATGCAAGATATTGATTTAAAAAGTACTCTACGAGAATATGAAGTACCTCAAACTGATTTTGAAGAGATTGTCGAACTTCTCCATACGATTTATTAAATTTGAATATTGTTTTTTTTTTGTATTTTATTTCAATAATAATTAATTGTAAAACGAAGAAAGAAAAAAAGAAAAGAAAAACAAAGTTATATATTTTTCTTATAAGAAAAGAATTGTTTTTAAACAATTCTTGCAAAATCATCATAGATATTCGTATCGGGCATTGTCTCTCGAATATGATCTAATTGTTCAAATAGAATTCCATATTCATCTTGTCCGTAACGAGGTCGAATCGAAATAATCGGTTTCGGTAGACGACTAATGAGATGATTATAATTAAGTAGATGATAATAATCATCTTCTTCGTTGTTCTCATCGGTTTCGTTTCGTTCTTCTGCATCTTCGTCATCGTCCTGCTCCTCCTCCTCCTCCTCCTCCTCTTCTGCTTCGACTTGCAAGCGGCATTCGATTTTTTTCTGTGGAGTTTCTCGTGGCCGAACACCAACACACAAAGATGATTGAAGAAGTATCGGTAGAAGTGACGTATTTCGTTTGAGAGCAGTAGAAAACTGTAGTGATGCTGAAGTTGATGTTGCATATGTATACGGACGAGTTGTTGGCTCGTTGTTATCTGATAGTTGTTGAATAGGTGGTAATAGTAATTCTTGTTTGACGAAACTCGGTTGTTTGTTTTCCTCAATAGGAAAAATTTGTTTCGAAGAAATCGTTGGCGAAATTCCAATTGCTGAATTGAGTTTTTTCTTTGATTGGCAAGATGAACGAAAACAAAGTGAATCGGAGGGCAGTAGAAGAGGAGGAGGAGGTGGCGGTGGCGGTGGATTCAGTCGACTACTATATATATTAAATGTTTTATTTGTATTAGTTGGTCGTTTTAATTTTTGTTGTTGTTGTTGTTGTTTTGAATATTGTGAACAAGTACTTGACGTATTACTTGTACTGCAAAGTCCGCTGTCGGTTGACTCGCTTTTCGGCAGTACTGGCGGACGCATTTGACAGCCAGCTATTTTGACACGTTCAAGTGGTTTTAACTTATTCAACGACGAAGATTTCCTCACGTTTGGAATATTTTGATTTTCTTGATCGTCGAATGGTGCGTTGATACACGTCTATCATTAAAAGAAGAAAAGAAAAGAAATTCTGATTGAAAACAGAGATTATGACATCGACATTCTCGTTGTCGCTCTACACTATCAAGTGCCGTTTTTTTTCTGATTGAATTTTTCTTTTCTTCTTATGACAATATTGATTACAAATGAATTTCACATTTTTCTTTTTCTTTCTCGTAGCTTAATAACTTGTTTTCTTAGCAAAAGAATAATAAAACTAATTAAAACTCGTATGTAGACACTTTTCGAAATAGATATTCAAATATCAATAACTAATTCAATCCAAGACGAGACACTTCAACGTGCTTCATTATTGACAAAACAAATTCATCGAAAATTATTTTACGTTAAAAAAGATCATACCGTTTCGACAGTCGCAGTCGTCGTTTTTCTTTGTTTTGCTTTGATAAATTTTCTTAATTTAAGTAAATCCTGTTGAATTCGCGAATGTAATGGATCGAGTTCGACAGAAGTTTTCTCATTATAATCTTTGACAACAGCAACAGCTGCAACTGAATTGATATAATCGTTTATACAATAAGATTTCGGTTCATTGGTCGTTTTGGCAACGAAAACAGGGAAATTTCTTGTCATGTCTTGCGGTACTGGCGATGGACAATTGGGAGAAAGGGATGTGTTTTGTACAGATGTTGCTATTTCTTGCCATTGCCGTTTCAATGAACGATAACGATGCAATCGTTGAGTAACACGCATATTAAAATATTGTAAACCGGTTGTTGCTGGTTGTGAACGAAATTTTGATGGTTGTTTCTTAAGCATTTGCTGGAGATCTTTCATATAAGATATCGATTGTCGAGATGAGCACGGAATTGACGCCATTCGACAATTCAATAGCATTACTCGCCTCGTGGGCTCAGTTTCTTATCTGAACAAAATGAACACTTGAAAATTTCTAATTTTCTTTTTCGATCACTTTCTTGCTTTTAATGATCTTTTTCTTTTCGAATGGTACAAAAGAATTTTCGATTATTCTTATTCTTATTCTCTCTCTCTCTCTCTCTTTCGCTTGCTCTATGATTGTATGTGTTTTCTTTTTCACAACACCACCCACCAGAGCATATAGAAATGAAAAGCAAACTCAATCATCTAATAAAATCTGTGGCACAATAATTTATTCTCATAAAATCGAATTCAATATTGTATCATTGAAACAAAGAAGCGAAGACTTACGAGAGAAGAGAAGAGAAGATATGAAAAATATACTAGACGTATTATTTTTACTATTTTCAGGAACAGAAAATCGAACCAAGGCTATTTTTAATTTATGTAGATTACATTCGATTTCAACTTTATCAAGCTAAAAAAGAAACAAAAATAGAAATCTGTTGTTGTTGTTGTTGTTTGATGATTAGTCTGTCGATGATCAATCGATCAGCGACATGTGCAAGTCAAGTAAGAGTTGTTATTAGATCATCTATTTATAGACGCCATAGTTTTAATTTGACTGAAATTAAAAAAAAATAAATCAATATAAATGAAAAGCGCCGAAGGTGATGTCAATCATATGGTTTATGAAAAAAGTAAAAGGCGTAGATAACAAATCACATCGACAGTAGATCAACAATTGAAATAGAAGTTGTGTTTTTTTCTAATGTTCTCGTGACAACATTCACACATATCTCCAAATATTCATTTTCCATTAACACTATACTCAATCAAAGTGTTTTTATCATTAAAAAGAAAAAAATTTTCATGATATTTCAACGTTGACATTAAGAATAGTAGTTGAAATGTTGAAAAGAAAGTCTTCTCTCATTTGAAAATCGTATGCAATCAAAAGTAAGATCAATGTAAATGTTGTGTACACTGCTTGAATTTATTAATCTCGAAGCAAAATGCTAGGCAACAATTATATTTATTTTTGAATGACATCATTCAACTAAAAAAAACGTGAACATAAATAATGTGCTTTTCAAACATTAGACAATTATATTGTTTTTCTTTCATGAAGAGCTATTAAAACACGAAAGAAATTGTTTATCACCTTGTATTGTTTTTTTGCACCTAATCAACTTTTGTTTATTATAAAATACTATCGATTGCGAAGAATGAGAACGCAAAAGTAGATACAATCAATGTTCTATTCAATAGATAAAAAATAAAACATTGACGACTGAGAAATTACCATTTCATTGTTACGTAAAACCTTGACGAAAAAAAAACATGCCTCGAACTGATTTGAAAAAAAATACTGAATAAATTATTTATAAAAAAAAGAAGAAAAAAACTTGGTTTGCGATTGGTTCGACCGAGGAAGCACGTTCTTCTTTTTTTCAGACCAAGCAGGAATGTCAAGTTATCAACGAATAGATTTTTAAATTTCCTCTTGATCAGTTTTACTTTTTTTTTTGTATTATGAAATATAGTCAATATTATTATTTTTATCGTTTTACAAAACTAAAGAAAAGAAAAAGAAATCGAAAGAAAAGCAAAAGAGGGAGAGAGAGAGTGAAAGAAAGAATGCGTAAATATGCATCCACAGGTGAACTCCGAGCGTCGACTCGTATCGCACGAAACATATTGGGAGCTCTTCACTCACTCGTTCGCTTCTCTCGTAGTAGTAATTATAGAAATACTATGGCGACTGACAGAATGTTATTTGAGTTGTTTAGGACAAAAATCAAATCGTAAAAGAGAAAAATAGATGCAGGTAGATTATAAATTAACTTCAACGCAATAATTTCGTGTAAAAAGAAACAAAACCGATTTGTCGAGGTTTCTATTGACTTTTTTTTATTATTCTCTGCATAACATTTCGGTTGAAAGGGCACCAGATCGATAAAAATCGATGATAGCAGCTGTCGAAAAAGGCGCGTCAGTAGAACAAAAATCTTTTCATTTTTCGTGTCTATCTATTCTCTCCATAGTTCTTGTTGAATTTTTATCGATACACGAATAAATAGAGTTTGTTTTCGTTGTTTTTTCGATAATTATCAAGCACTTGTGTTGGGTGCAATATGTAATCTAACCGATTTTTTTATCGTGAAAAATAGGTCATTAAATTTGAAAGAACATTCAAGATTTCGTAATCTTTCTGTTTTTTTTTCTCTTGTCAATATAAAAGCATGTGTTTCATTCTGTTTTTAAGATACAGCAGAATCCATCATCATGTTTGACACGAGACGTTTCGCTTATTATGTACCGAATATTTCGTTTTCATTCGAACATGATATTCGAACACATTTCCAACGTCTTCATCTACGTGCTCGATCAACATTTTTCTCTCTACAATCGATGTCTTACTATCCATGGACGTACAAAGATGTTCCACTTCTGTTCGTTGAGCCGTATATTCGACGTGGATATCGTGCAATTCATCAGCCATGGTCGTACTACTGGCAATCCTTGTTCCACAAACATAATGAGTCAATCAATGTCTGGAGTCATTTATTAGGAATAGTATATATGAGTTATTTGATCTATTATTACAATAAGCAATTAAATTTCATTGAGAATTCTCATACATGGCCGTTGGTTGTGTCATTGTGTACGGCTATTTTAATGTTTGCATGTTCAGCATGTGCACATTTGCTTCATTCGAAATCGGAGTCCGTACATTTAACTTGCTTTTCAATTGATTATATCGGTGTTAGTCTCCATGGTTTCGGTTCAGGATTTCTTCATATATATTATTCATCTCCGCAATGGTATTACAATCAAATTGAATATCAGTACATGTTCGTGTTACTTCTACTTGCTATAACGGCTTGTTTTTCGAATTGTTTCGCTCAATATTACTTCTCGTGTCCTTATCCGCCGATGAAACGTGTTTGTCAATTTCTACCATGTGGAGTTCTTTGGATTTATTCTGTTGTTCCATTGATATTCGGTGTTTTTCCATTGAAATTTCCATTGGATTCAGCTGATCTTTGTCATCTAGTACAAATGAGTTTATTTCTAATAGGTGGATTGTTTTTTGCTTTCGATTTTCCTCAACGATTCTATCCGGGTGCATTTGACTTTCTCGGTCAAGGTCATCATTTATTTCATCTTTGTATTTACTTCGTAACAATCTGTCAAATGCACGGTGTATTTCGAGATTTCGAACGGAAACAAGATATAATTAACGCAAGAACAAAACCGGATCTATTGTTTTGTGCTGGTTCGATGATATTTTTAATTCTCTTGGATACGGTTACTGTTTATTTCGTACGAAGATATTTTTCGAAAAAACATCATATTCATCAAAGATAAACAATGTCAAGAACAAATTGTTACGAATTGTCTCGAAACGTTTTTATTTTTTCATTTTAAGAATAAATAAATTCCGCGATATTTTGTGTATGTTATAAACGAATAGTATTTCTTATCAGTTTTTGAATGACGTGCATAAAACTCAATTTACGTCATTTCAGTTCGAATGTGAGAAACGCATTAAAGATAAATAATACGACCTAGAAGAAGATAACAGGGGCATAAACTTTTCTTTTAAATAATTAATTCAAATTTTATAAATGCTAGACGTGAAGTTCAGAAAGTCTTTTATATTTAATGTGACGAATAAATGACATAGGCGGGCGGATGAAAGGACTGGAATGGATTTTCGTATGAATAAAATCGATTTACGTCAAATAAATACCAATTTTTTTGTGATTAAAAGAATTAGTCATAGTCCTGATGAAAGAAAACGAAAACAAAATTCGTCAATATTTACCATAATCGTTTGAAGTATATATAAACTTATTCGATTCATAATGCTCTGGTAGACAGACGAGAATATTATGTTCACGAGATTTGTTCTATTTCTTCTTCTCATTTCATTCGTTTTCTTCTCGATAATTTCGGCAGTTAATTTTTCCGATACTCAAGATTATGATGCGTATGGAACGCGATTAGCTAGTACAAATCATTTTGTTGTTCTTGCACAAAACGATGGTGGTCGTTATACAGTTTCTATGCCACCATTCGGACCTCTTTATACATGTGGTTATGAGTATAAATCATCGAATGATTTCGTCATTAGTATAGCAACTAGTCGAAGACAAAATTCATCACAATTGTCGTTTGTTTATTTGTCAACAAATTCAACGGATGGTTATTATCAAACATTAGGTGTGTTTACATTTTCATTGGATTCAAATGGAAAATCAGCGAATGGTTCGTGTTTGAAACAACTTGGTCCGAATGATGGCGAACATAAGGCCGTTATTTGGAATCAAGAACCATCGGAAATGACTGCATTACAGGTTGATCTCGATGTTAAATATGCGTATGGTTTCCTTTCGGAAATGATATTTATCTATGATATTCAACGGAATTCAGTCGTGAATCTTTCACAAAGTGATGTTTTTGGACCGATTGAATTTTATCAAAAAGCAGTAGATATCAGTAATACGATCGATGGTATTCCCATGGCTATTGTTGCAGGTTATTATGAAATGGATGTTGAAAGAATGCTACCGATTGTTTATCTGATTCGATTGAATCCTCCTTATAACATGACAATAGTTAGTAACTATACAATTACATCTAATTCACAAAAATTCGTTCGAGGACATTATGCAACAACGTATCAATTCGATTATATGATGTCCGTTGCAATCCATGATTCCACTCGACAAGTTCTTATTGCTGTACCACAATTACGTCAAGTCTTATTATTTTCATATAATAGTACGACTTTAACGTATATCAAACAATTTAATCATCCAGCACGATCGGTTACTTGGCTTGATTCGACGAATGGAACACTAGCTGGTTTTCTTCTCAATAGTGTTCCTACACTTCCATGGGCACAATCACGAGTTGAGATTATGAATATAACTTCAGATAAAATATTCTATGTTTATCCTAATAATCAACAAACACTTGACCAATGGTCAAATTCACCGCCGAGTTTTCTTCGAATGACTACATCCGCTGATCATCAATTGATTATTCTAACAAGTGACGGAATCGTTGTTCTCGTTCCATCAACCGATGCCGGATATTATTCGGCAACAGATGATATTACTAATTCGAAAAATAATCAACAGGCATGTCCATCGGGAACTTATAAAAATATTCGAGGCACAATGCCATGTACAGTATGTCCAACAATGACTCGAAGTTCTTCAACTGTGAATTGTACTGCTTGTTCAACAGATTCATTTTGTCCTCTTGGATCGATCAAAGATATCAATACATCATTTCTACAAACTCGAAGTCAAGCTTATGCATATCCAATATCGAGCTCAGGTATGAGCATTGATGATATACTTATGCAAAATACCTTTACTCTTCCATCAAATCCAATTCGTTGCCTTATAATTTCGCCATTTTTTTGGTCATTGATTATCTTAGTTTGTGTGTTTATTCTTGTACTTATTATGACAATTTTAAAGAAATCACACGGAGGAAAAAAGAACTATCAACGTATTAAAACGATTTTTAAACATTCAGATTTAATAACAAATGGTGAATTTTGGTTTGGAGGTGCTGTTTCATTTTCTGTCATTGTTTTAATTATCTATTCATTTTGGTTTGGTACAGCTTTCCTTCAAAAATATCCAATTGAAACATCGACCGATGCAACATTTGCATGTGATGAAACATTGAGAAATACACAATTTTCTTCGACTCTTCAATTACTTTCAACAATTAAAACCGACGAACAAAAGCCAATATTCCAATTACTCGACCAACAAAAATTTACTTTAACACTGCATTTTATTCAAACAGGTTTTACATGTGATTCTCTAGCTACACAAGTAAAATACAACGAAATCTCAGTCTCTAATTTCCTACGAACTGCTTTTTGTTTTCAAAGGAAAACATCGGCACTTATTCTGTGTCAATGCAAATAGAAAATTGTACGAACGATACAGAAAACGCTCGAGTCATTGCTACATATAATCTACCTACTCATAGCATCAACATGCAAGTCAATTTAACAGGATACTATTATATCGGTGGTTTAGTTGTTTGTCTCAATGGACCTGAAATAACATCTGCAAATTCTTCATCGTATATTGTTCAAGAACTGAATTATTGTGATTCATTTTTTGGCAACGATCAGACTCTTAGTCAAACGACATATATCGAGTTGAAGCTGACAAAAGTTATCAATCGAACTGAATTCATTGATTACAGTGGTTCAGTCAATTATAGTGCTGTTTGGACTCCAACGTCTGGTCATGGTTCGTTAGATGATCATGTTATTTATGATCAGCAAGGTCAATTTCAGCGTTATTTGTCAACACAACATACGGTTGTTATTCAATTTGATGAAACAGACTTCTATGTTATCAATCGACAAGAACCAGTCGTTCGATTGGGTGAAGTTATGTTTCATAATGTTATTTTTACAACGACAATTATCGGATTATTTGCTTTGGTTTTTCTTATTTTTAAATTAATATTCATGCCATTGTTCAAGATTCTTATTGGAAATCAAGCATTTCTATTAACAATGATGAGATTTCCAAGGAGTAGAGTTCAAGAGAATAATCATATCCCGTAAAAAGAAATCCTAATTTGTTCGTTTTACTAAAAAAGACACTTTTGACTACTAACTACTATCAAAAGAAGAAAAAAAAGAGAATGACATTTTAATACAGATAAACAACCGATAAATTCATTCATCTTGAAGTTGTTTGATTTGTCCGAAAACAGGCCGTTCTTGAGGAACATATCTCGGTTGTCGTAACCATTTGCGTTGAAATGGCGGCGGAATATTCAATTTTTCACGAACATCATTTTGACGATCTTTTTCAAATTTGAAATCATAGGTTGTTCGTTCACAGGGCGTATGAACAGATAATTCCGTTGTAGTTTCATTTGAATATGACTGATTCATTGATGGATTCGATGATTCACGTGAAACTTTAAGAATAAATCGATCGAGAAATGAACTTTAAAAATCGTAAATTTACTTGTTGATCGTTTTGGTGGACGCGTAAAAGTACGATTTGTTCGTGAGATGGGCTGTTGATTGTTCTTTTGTTCGATTGACTTCGTTGAAGATGATTGTGCTTTCGATTGATCTTGTTGATGAATTAAAAGAGATAATCGACGAAATGAATGTTCAACAAATTGAGGATAACTATTACTATTCATATCTATCTGTCTGTCTGTCTATCGATCGATCGATTGATGGCAACCACTGCTAATAAATGAGTCACATGGTGTCATTTCATCGACGATTGGAGCATTCGAAATGAAAATGACTGAATATCTTCTTTGTTTATTTTACTAAGAACAATCCTGACTATCGAAATAGAGAGGTCGCTATCGAAAAAGAGTAGCAACGAGACTCTTGAGAATATTTTGTTACTTATTCGCAAAAGAAAGCCAAAGATCAACAGATTGAAAAGGAATAAAAAAAACATTCATGAAAATTGAAAAGAATTGCATCAATCGTAATTGTTCAAGATGTATCATTCGACAAAATTCATCGTTCTCTTGATACTCACACATGGAGTTCAAGAGAAACATCTTTAAATTCTTTGATTGATTGTTTTCCTACACTTGCCAGTCCATCTACAACACATTTTTACACAGAGCTAGTGAATAGTATGTTTATATTTTAAAGTGTGATCTTCTTTGGTTATCCAACAACTGTCTTTTTGTCATTGCTGTCGATCGAATAAAAGATCAAGTCAGAGTTAATTGTGCATCTCGAAATGAACCTGATAAACAAAACTATAATCAACTTTTTTCAGTTATCATATGTGTATGTGAATGCTCCTGCTGGTTTTCAAACTGTGTATCAATCGATGGTACCACAGCTTTGTAGAGTAGAAGTAATTCGAGTGCCCAGGGCGATCAATACGATCGCTGTGACAGTACAAAATTGTTCGTTCCTGAGAGTGTGTGTCAGAGACTGGTTTCAGTTTAATTAGTTTCAAATAAACAACCCTACAGGAACTACATAGAGAAGAAGAAATGAGAAACAAGACAAACGAAAGAGAGAGGAAAAAAGAAAAAAACGAGAGAGATACTTTCAATAATGCTGAATTGTAATCTTAATTCTTAATAGCTCTGATGCATACATCAATCGATAGTATTCAATGAGCCAAAAAGACTAAAAGTAGTTCTAACAATGGCACATCCTCAAGATGCGAATATATTCGCTAATTACTGCTAAAAATGCGATTTTTGAGAGAACTCAAATCCGCCGCTAACTTCCCATGCATATTATAGCGTTAGTTGATTTTACTTTGATTGTTTTTCTAAAGACATATGCGTTCAAATTTGAAATAAAAAGACTTTCAGTGTAATTCATCGATTAAAGCTGCTTATCGTTTCTATCAGATTGATCTATACATTCATTTTAACAATAGAAAATTGAAACAAAAAATGAGATGATGTCGCTCGAAACGATACTTGAGAGAAGAATTTTGAATATTAGAGCTGTGTTTCGAATAAAATTAACAGAAATGACTTGTTTGTATGAATATCTTTTGTCGGTAGTTTATTTGCTTGAGGTTATCATCAAATGAAACGGAATGAATTTGTCCTTTGGCTAATGTGAAGAGACAAAGGGTATTGTTCTGCAAATATTTATAAGAATAGCAATGCGAACGTCGAAATGAATAGTTGACAAAATGAATCGAATTGCTGTTAATATTCTCGATTTACCGGATGAAATTTTACTTTATATTTTCAATAAATTGGCTAATACCGATGTTCTGTATTCATTTTATGGAATATTTAACAAACGATTGCAACGTATCGTTCAAGGTGAAAAATTCTCTGCAAAATTAGATTTTTCATCGATTATTGATCAAATGAAAATATTTCGTCGATTTTCTGATTTAATTTTACCACAAATTCATTTAAGAATTGAATGTTTAACGATCGAATCAGAATATTTGGAACGTTTTCTTGTTGTAACTGATTATCCAAATTTATCTCAATTAAAACTTTGCAATTTTCATCGTGATAATTATTTCCGTTATTTCACTGGTAGATAAAATGTTTTGTATTTGTTACAGTTACAGAGAAAGATTGTTTCAATTTTAGATGATTGTGCATTTGGAAAGATTTTAAAAAAACAAATCAAACGATTAGAAATTATCAATGAAGATCGTGCACGAGAAGTTGGATCTTTGGTAGAATATACAGAACGAGTTTACGTTCCCTTACTGAATCTCTTTGAAAATATCGAATATTTGAATGTAATCGGACATTCTCGTGGATATGTACAGTTTTCACTTCATCATTTGCCATCAAATAGTTTTTCATGTTCAAATCTGACTTATTTATGTATCAAGGTCCTTGATTTTGTTGATTGTCTTTGTATACTTGACGGGCGTTTCAATCAATTGAAAACATTTATTGTTGTCGTTTCTTTGATGCAAATCGATTCAACAACAAGATATAAAGCAGTATGTGTTTATATACTATTCATTACAATTTTGTAAATAAGAAATTATGTTTTGGACTGTTTTAGAATCAATTACCCAATTTGAAACACTTTTCGTTCGAATATTCAAATGTGATAAATGAATCTTCTAATGAGATTGAATTGATGCTTAAACGTATGATCAACTTACAGAAATTAACTTTATACCTAGTGTTTGAAAGTAATGGTGGATTTTTGAATCCGATTGATCTCGTTAATCAATTTTCAACTTATTCAAATCAACTTGAATCGTTCAGTTTTTATATAAGTACTGAAGAAAATAATCGTGAAGATCTCGTTCGTTATTTAACAAAAAATGAAATGAAACAAACAAATCTCAATATAAAATATGAACAAATGTCAAATATATTTTCTAAATCTTCTATTGGAAGTACATATCATGTATTTACATTACCTTTCGAATTCTCTGTGTTAACATCAATTGGTCATCAATTTCCGAAAATAATATTTGATTCAGTTATTGATTTATGGATATCCAGTGATGTTTCATTCGAACATGAATTCTTTTTACGAGTAGCCAAATATTTTCCCATGCTGAAACATTTCTATGTGATGACTCTGAACTCAAACTTCTTGAATAAAAACAAGTCGTTTGATGATACTCGGAGAGATGAACCAATCGTTGAATATCCTCATTTGGTATTACTTGATTTGACAAGAACTGATGTCGATGTGATCGATGAATTACTCAATGAAAACAAAACACGTCTTCCTCGCTTAAATTATCTCAGTGTTCGATATGAAGATTTAAGAATTACAACACAAGATTTTACAAGAGAAGCAACACGACGAAATTGTGCAAATGTCACAAAGTTAATTACTTGGAGACAAATCGTTGGTTCGCAACAATTTCATCTTCATTTTCCTTCGCTTTGACTTCATTTTGTTTCTTCAAATGCAAATAAAAACTAGAATGAGTCTGTTTCTTACAGACAGTAACACATGATACAAAAAAACGTCGTGAATGATATCCATACGATTATGGAAGTAAAATCAAACTGTTTTGTTCTGATATTTCTTTGTTTGTATTTCGCATCTGAATACAATATTACACTTGAACAATTAGCTACTATCGGATTAGATCAGTAATGTCGCTGACGCACATACACTTCCACTTCTTTTTTTCCCGTTCTCAGATTGCTTATACATTCTTTCATTACCATATTTTATTCATCGTTTTCATATCTTATCACATGTATGTACACATCTTTCCCTCGTTTAATGGGAAGAAATGTTTGTTTAGTTTTCGACACCATAATCGAAGCGAACTCTCATAAAAGATAAAAAAAAAAGGATTTTCATTTGCAAATCTGTGACTTCGAAAATTTATATCGGGATTTCAGATATAAAATCGATGTTTATATTCTTCTTCTTTTTATTTGTACCGACTGATACATAAAAAACTTTTTTTAAAGTTTTTAAAAAGTTTTTTTTTTCGGCCACTTTTTATTTTTATTTATTTTCTTTGCTTTTTAGATCGTTTCTTGGTTGGCTTCGTTGAACATCTCCTAAAAAACAAAAATATACTTTTTCCAACAGTATTTGTATAATTCTTTCGCACCTTATCGAACTTCAAGAAAAAACTTCTTCACTCCAAAAAATAGACTTTATAAGGCGAGGAAATGCAGTTATCGACCAAATTTTGTTCTCTTTCTTTGGCATGGTTCAAACGCATATGTTTGGAATCTAGTGAAAAATGACGTATAATGCATCCAATTCTAATACGATTTTGATAATATTCGGATATGATAGTCCATGAATTAATTTATTATAGTGACTCAACGTTAAGCTTTCAATGCTTGCAGTCTCAGTTAGATATTTTTGAAAACTATGATAATTTACAGAAGACTGGTATCAGTTTGGAGCTCAGCCTCACTACCTGCATTTTCCCGGCTATATCTTAGTTGTGTTGAGGCGATGTGGCATAGACTTTAGCATTACAGATAAAGTCAGACTTATTACCATAGAAGTTTTCACTTTATTCACTGTTTTTTTTTTAAATATTTTACTTCCATTTTAAAACATCAACGTGATATTCATGGTCAGTGTAAAAAAACTGTGTCGAATATGGTCCAGGAAAGTGACATCGAAATTTAGAGTTGACAAACTGCTAGTTTTCAACAAATTTCGAAGATTGTGGTTTCAACGATAAACTCACTTCATACAGATTATGTTGGTGAATATGGACACGTTTCATTGTATAGATAAAAAAGACTTCGATAGTATTTGTAGCTTTCAAGGTTGAAAGGAAAATAGTATATTACTAATAGAAACAAAGATTCTAACTTCATTCCAATTTTTTTCTTCTAATCTGTTCTTCAATAAATTCCTTAACATAAATTCAGATGTTTCTTTCATTCTTCAATGCAGTCCTTGCGTACGATTACACTCATGAAACATTAGGTTGAGAATACATATAATAGAAAACAAAATAAACTGTATAACTAAGATAAAAGGGTAGTTCCACCAGAAATCTTCCACAATTAGAGGCTTATTCCAAAAGAAAATTCACTATGGAATAGAAATCGTAATTTTTATTAAAAAAAGACAAGAAAAAAAAAACGCGAAATGGTCAAAACCAAAAATGAATAGCTCGATGAATTCGATCGAGTGCAATCGTATAAATTTCATGTGGTTCAAATGATGGCGAATACAGACGATTAAAATTATCTCTGACATCTTCGTGACAAAGGCTTGTCGAACAAACTCCATCGAAAAATGTTCCACTAACTCGTAAATGAATAATTCGCAGTTGTTTTGGTAAAATTTTTAGAAATGTTGGGAGAAGATCTACGAACATTGTAGGGCAATCGATTTCATTGATGGATATTGATCGAACACATGGAAATATTCGATAGATCCCTTCGAACTTCAAAAAAAAACGGAACGAATCTAAATCCAATTTTAAATAATAAATAGTTGCGAATGTTTTCGGATGATGATGAAGATCGACAAATAAGGCCGCTTGATTTTTCTGAGTGATTTCAAATGTTGAACATTGATTTCTAATTTAGGAAAAAGATTTTCTTATCTCTTTTCCAAACAAAGCTTTTGAAATCCTTACGGTATTAGATGATAATCAATATCTTGAGATTCATTTAGTAGATTGGCTATTTTTCTTGTTAACGGTAAAGTGTAAATACAAGCACGTTGAATTTGTTTGTCTTGATTGCGAGAAATATTAACATGAACATTTCTATCCGTCCAAAATGGATATGCAAATGTTGTTGGATCAAAATTCGATAGATTTTTCATTTCAATGAATAGTTTTAACTCCTTAACTGAATAAGCAAAGGACAAATAAAGTCGAAGTTTGTCTTCATCAACATGAATTTCATCAGCAAATCGACAGAGAATTGTCAATTTGCTCACAGACCGAAGTAAATCCGTGACGAATCGAATAACGTTGTACAGCGAAGCCGCACTTCGGATCGGTACTAAACTTAAATCGAATGTAAAATCAGTTAATTTCGTTGCCAATGTTATTGGGAGTCGATAAGTTTTCATGTAGGAAAATTCACTATCGAATAAAGATACATGTAAACAACGAAGAGTTTTCGTTGAGAGACGAGGAATCAATGTGAACAAATCATAAGTCGATAGAAGAGTGATGCTCAGTGATAAGAGATTACTGGATAATGGCTGCATTCTATTCGAAATTTCGATGCCATGATCTCTTGCTAGAAGAAAAACGAGAGAGAGAGAGAGAGATGAATTGGACGTCATGAAGATTTGTTTATACGTGTGATCGAACAGATTTCGAGATTTTGAAATGATGAAAGCCAATCGATGTTTGAAAAGGTTTGTTTTTTTGGAATTAAATATAATTCAGTCAGATTAGGAACTAGTTTCGGCAAGTACGAGAGATAATTTTCAGTTGGAAGATGCAGATGAAGTTTTTTTAAGTTTGAATAAAGTGAAATCGAACCAAAATAAAACTCATCGATTTGATCAAATGATTGTTCATTTGATATTCTTATTGAATTGACTTTATCACGACAACGAACAGTGTCACGATAATATTGAAAATGACGGAATGACATTGTGCTCAGATTTAAACACGTGTATGTATTGTCGATAAATCTAGCAAAATCCTAAAAATTTCAACAAATTAAAATTAATTGAGAAAAGAAATGAATTCTCACTCTATTTATATGATAAAATGTGTAATAAATATCACCAAAGGAAAGATAATCGAAGATTTCATGTAACACATCGTATGATAAATTCGTAAATTCAGTTTTGATTTTCTTACTAAAGTAAAATGATTATTATGCTTATTGATTGAAATACGACATACATTAGAAAACTTTGTTGAGCTTTTGAATTCTGCCGCTTGAGTCTTTGCAGATTATTTTCTATTTCGTATTCCATATCAACTGAAGTCCAAACTTGTTTAATTTTTTTGCAAAATGAAAGAAAAACACGCAAATGCTTACCTAGTGAAGTTATAGGTTTTTTCCTAGTTTCTCATTATGATAAAATTTTTTGCTTGTTCTGCGTCATGTTACAGGAGAAAAACACGATTATTTACTAATGACACAAAAGGAAGAAAAACATCGCACGTGTGGCTTTTATTTCGATCAAGACATCAGTTTGCATAATTGGTTTTATGAATTTACTGCCCTCTATTTCGATCGTTTACTATCCATTCGAAACACACACGGACTTGTTTTTCTTTTCTTCTTCCACCACGATCTCTTTTCGATAGAAACATTTTTCCCCAGTTTTTCTTTTTTCGTTTGATTGATCAATGCCGTTACCATCGATGAGAAAGAAAACGACATTAGCAACAACAACGAATACTAGTAATACTGTTTCTCGACCATCATTAATCGAGACAATGCTTTTAACAAGTACACCACTTCGTCGATCGGCTGATATTCAAACTCGATCAGCAACGAATTTAACTCATCAACAGATTTTCAAAGAGAAAAACCAAACTTATGAAGATATGCATTTACTTAATTTAACTAAAAGTTTGAACAAAAAAGAGAAACGAAAGGAGAAGAAAACACCATTGTCACAAAATTCGATGAATAAAAGTTTGAAGAAACGTTCGAAAATTCGAAAAACTGTAATTGTCGAACAGGAGAATGACGATGACGATGATTCGACTGAAAACGAACAAGAAATACAAATCCGAAAAAAGCCAACACCGAAAAAACGCAAAACAACTCTTTCCAAACAAACACTCATCGAAGAGCCGATTGTTAAAAAACTTCGACAAGCAAACGTTACAAATAAGAAACGAGTCACGAAAATGCCCATTGCAAAGACGTCAGCTGGCAGTTCGGACACTTGTACCACTGTCGACGAAGAAAATGAAGAGACACGTCTTATTCAACAATCGAAATTATACATCGAAGGGCCGGGAATTCGAACGAATTACAAGAAAATCGCCGAACACAACGATCGAATCGGCGAACGAATTCAAACTCTTCGTTCTCATCAGCAAATTCCAACGAATTTACCATCGCCGATTCTTTCTCGATCAACACACGCTACACAAGATCCTGTGAAAATCAAAACAGCATCTCGCATTACTTTTGCCTTACCACCTCGTCAATCAGTTTCACCTGTACCAATACACCCGCCGAGTCCTCAAATGCCACCAACAACAACAGCAATATCCATCGACACACAAACCGAACTATTTCCCAACACAATAACTCAAGAACAACATTGCCAAACGCTATTCATCGACACTCAAAATCAGTCGATTCAAACAGAATCAACGAATCAACAATCGATTTCAACGGGAGTTCAATACGATGTCGAGCACATTCCACAACAACAACATCTCTTATGTAAAGATCTAACAGTTTGCACTTGTGTCGAACAGTTAGTTAAAACTCGTCAATTTCTTGCCGATACAACGAATCAACTTCAATCGACAGTAGTTCGTTTGCTTTTGAATTGAATTAAGTTATTTGTCTATCGAAAATATAGATCAATCGACCAGTGAAACCATCGACGACTATGGTTCTGGCTAAATCAAGTCTCAAAGCAGAACAACAGATTATTTTCGAGCAATTTCTTTCGAAATTTCATATTCATTATTCGAATACAATCGACGAAACAACAACTCATTTGATAACCGATTCTTTAGACGAGAATACGCCACTTGTTTGTCCATTAACACTCAAAGTTATTCAAGCAACGGCTCGTCATTTGCCAATCATCAGTATTCAATGGCTCGTTGCATCGTTAACGCATCAGACGGTTGTTCCATCGCAAATCTATGAAATCTTCTTAGGTGATCCAACTTATGGTTATCACGGTGGTTTTCTTCGTTCACGAATTCCTCGTTCGCAAGGACTTTTACAAGGCATTGCATTTCGTTTAGAATGTCCCGAAGAAGACGGTTGTCCAGCTATTCTCGCTGATAATCGAGCACTTCGAGAGCTCATTCATTTATGTGATGGAACGATTATCGATGAAATCAATTTCAATTGTTCAACAACAACAACAACAATCATCGTCTTATGTAATGAATTGAAACGTAAAGAACAAATCTATACAGCTTATGTTAAACCTGAATGGTTACTTGCGTCTATCGCTCAATTTAATCTTCAACCATTTGAGCAATTTTCCGTCGAATTTTCAAATTAAATTTTCTCTTTCATTTTTTTATATACATATATAATTCATGTGTGCATAGGTCAGATTAATGAATATACAAACCTTTTTCTTTTCGCTATTATTTTTTTTATGAAGATTTATTACAATATTTTGAAATCAGATAAATAAAACTCTCAAGATGTGACATATTGAGACAGTTCGAGGGTTACTATTTTCGAAAATTAGCAGACAGATGGTGCGAAATTTTTATTAAATTTCCGTTGGTTTATATATTCGCAATATTCACTTGCAAAAAATAATCGAACGTATTTTAAAATTGCAATTATTCTTATGTCGTCAGGAGAAAGACAAGATGTTACAGACAATATGTTTCATGGTGATCAGATTGATCCTAACAAAGCATTTGCCCAAGCTTTTGAATTAAGTGGAAATCCTTCCGATGATCCACATTTGAAAAATCTCATCGAACGCGGAATAATCAATCCTCAAGATCCAGCAGCGGCAACACAGAATTTTCAGAAGGTGCTCGATGATGGCCAAGCTGTACTCTCGCAGAAAGACCTACAGGAATTCATTCAACCGAATGGTCAAGGTGGAATCGTTGGCGATATACGAAACGATTTTCAATCGAATCAAGTCGAAGGTGAAGATTGACTTTCTTTTTCACAAGCGATTTTGATTTTATTTCGAACAAATAAACAAGAAAAGAAAATGAATGCTATTAATCACCATTCGAATCGTTTTCGAATTGAGCTCGTTTGCGTTTGTTTTTAAAAAGTTGATCAATCTGAGATAAAAGTTCATCATTTTGTTCTTTTAACATGTCACGTATTTTCCTTGTTTGCTGAAGAAAATCATTTTTATTTGCAATTGTATCGATTGGCATTTGATTATCATTAACCAACGATTTGAGCTGTTCGAGTTGAACGGCTGTTAACTGACGACACGCACAGATCTCTGCAATTTGATCTTTGACAATCTATTCAAAAGATTGAATTGGAAATTGACGAATGAAAGACAAAAAAAAGTCGAACAAACTTTCATCTGTCGAGCTTCGAGTTCGAGTCGAGAGATTTTATTTTGCATTTGTTTGAAAGTACCGTTTTCTAATTGTCGATATTTTTTTTCTAATTCACGATATTTCGCTTCGGATTCTTCCCATTTAGCTTTATAATTTACATTTGTATCATCGTTACTCATCTGTTCGCTAAGATCTGCTAATAAACTTGTACTTGTTTGAGATTTGCCAGATGCTACACTTTGCTGTGATTGTGAAGTAGTGGCAGCTCGGTTAGTAACTTGATTCGAATATTGTTTCATTAAATTGACTAATGAAACTTGTTCTGAATTATCTTTTTTCAATGAATTTTGATTCATAATTATCTAAACATGATATTCAATTGGTATTTGACTTTAAAAGCTTAAGAAAAAGTAAGTTTATTTCTATGATCAGACTACAATACATCGAAAATGTTAGAGATTATAGGAATGTAAAGCATCATGTGTTTGAATAATAATCGATGAGATTGTTTGTGAGTTGACTTGTCGAATTAACGAAGCATTACAAGCTAATTGTTTAAGTTTGTTCTGTTTGTGTTGATTTTCATCGGTTTGATCAATCAAAAATAAACCTTGATCACCATCAGCAAATAACCAACGAAATCTATCAATCGGATAGATAAGTCCGATCCAATTGTGTAAATCGTTTTCTTGTTTAATCGATTGTCCACGACGAATTCGAGTCATTGTCGAAACATCAAAGACATCAATTCGCCAGGAAAAGTCCTTTCCTTTAATCGACATACCGAGACATTGATCGATAGCTCGAATACAGTTAATACCCATGTCGAATGCTTCGATTAAGTCCGATTTTGGCCATGTTTTCATTAGAGTTATATTGTTTTCAGTGAAATCCCATTGTTCGATTGAAAAACCGAATAGATAACAAATGAAGATCGATCGTGATGTTTGAGTTATTGACCAGATTATGTTAGGAAATTGTTGAACTAATTGAATTTGTTTGTTCGATGATGATAATGAATAGATTCGATTTGAGCTTGAAAAAAGAAAAGTATTTTCCAATGAATAAAAGCAAATATCTGATATTGTCGTTTCGATGAATTGAGAAAGTGAAATTGAAAATAGAATTTCAAATGTCGGAATACGGAGTAAAATCAATGTTTGATGATGATAGATCAACAAATGATTGCCACCGTCAGATACCATGGGACATGATGACATCGATGGTAGTACAAACGTTGATAATGGATAACAGTTGTCCAACAATGGAAATTCATTAGTTTTTGTTGATAATGTACTTAAATGAGAAGATAGCTCATCAACAATCGTTTCCATTTCTCGATGATCTTTTTCTGTTGTAATCTAAAGTATTTTTTATTTAGAGGTTAAAAATAAAATATACACGTGAATTGACATACGTATCTCGAAAGATAAGCTCAGTTAACCGACTAGGTCGTTTATTTTCTTTCGCTATTATATTTAAACATTCATAAATAAAACCAATCAACCGTGCTTTACAAAGAAAGGTTTAAGACTTTTAAAAGTTTGGTATGACATACACGCTTTTGATGTATTTGATTTCTATCTAAAATAAGCATTGAAATTGCAAGACAATCAAAGAGTATGCTGGATTCGTTGCTTTTTCTATAACTCTTATTTCATTTTGACTCAAAAATATGCTCAAATAATCAGTGAATCTGAGATCTGAATAAAAGAAAAGAAGAATTATTTTGATAGAATATTTTTTTAACCAATAAAACAAACGAACAGAAAAAAAGGAGAAAAAAATGTAAGTAATAATAATAATCATAAATTAACGTTTTTTCCCTTCTCATTATCATCAAATAAAACAATAAGAGATTCCAAACGCACGGCGCATTAATACACATACTAGCATTTCGCACTGAAAAAAACAACTAACAGATTGACGAGAAACTTAAATAACAATAAAATTTCTAATGAATATGTTAATTGTTGTTATTGTCTGTCTTTTTGGTGGTCGTATATAAGTACGACGTCATTTGTTTGTTCGTGAGATTGATTCGAAGTTAGATCTTCATTCAATCGAATTGTTTCGAACAATTTGTAGTTGATGAATCATATGATATCGTGTAACGGTTGGTTGTCGATCGTCATATCTGAATATCGCTAAGTGAGAAAATTTGAAATGGAGAGGTCGCTTTCGAAAGAAAAAAAACGAAGTGCAATCATCTTAGCATTTAGTTATCACATTCTTTATTCTTCCAATAAAAATCAACACATCGGTTTTGAGGATTGATTCCAATCGTATAAATCTTATTTCTTTCGTATGATGGATGGAAAAGGCTTTGAAATTATTTCCAATTTCTTTATCCGAGAAAAGACTCGAACAAACATCATAGAAAATGCTCCACTTATATGTAAATAAGGAATCGGTTGACATGGAATATGTAAAACTTATTTTAGGCATTCGAAAAAAAGTTGCAAGCCATAGACAAAACCGTGAAAAAACTTGGATTCAGAGGTAACTTTAGATGCTCTGTCAAACTAGTCCCTTTATAAAAGAAATTTTTTGAGCGGCAACAAGTCCTCAGTGCTGTGGGTGGTATTTTCGTGGACTCTCTCCTAAAATCTTGTATATATTTGAAATCGATGAATAAGAATTATAAATTTTCGCTATTGATTATTATTTGATTGTCTTAATCAAGCGCATCCATGCACCAAATGAATGGAGTCCGATAGCTGGAGAATATTTAATATTATCTTGAATTGATATTTCACCAAAAGCTGTACCTATAATTTGTCCATTTTTGAAGTAAGTCAATGTTCGAGCTTCAAGATCAAGTAAAACACCGATCACATCATTATTCTTGGGTAGATCTGCGGAAAAAGCTATTGCAGTGCTACTAGAACCATACTTGGTTCCATTGAAAACATAAAATCCATAACTATTAGCTGTTTCTCCTGGATATAGAGCTAAGCTTGTGTTAAAATCTGTTGGAACAATACCAATCATTACGGTACCAGTTTCTTTGTCTAAAATTATCATTGATCAATAATGAGAACCTTTATTCCATTCAGCATTCGCTATGCGACATGTATACCATGTGCCATTATTAATATTCTTTTTCAAAGTAGTATTTTCATCTGAAATAAATAGACTAGGGCCACAACATGCTGGATCAAAGCGAAGGTCTATGAAATAAAAGGAAAAAAAAGTGAAAATTCTTTCAAAATCTCTCTATCATACCATTTTCAATGATTAAATTCTTTTTCCATTTAAGAATTTCAGGTAACGGAGCACTATCCATATCTTGTTTTAAATCACTAGCCATTTTTATTTTTATAATGTAAAAAAATATGTCTTAAATAGCCACAACATCACTCTTGTTGATTTAAGATAAGAAACCTCCTAGATGAGGGTGAGGGTGTAATAAAATACACGATTTATTCAAGAATTTGAAAGCTGATTACGCAAAAGCAAATAATTATAAGTTATAAGCAGATCAAGAATTAAGGAATAGAAGTGTCTCTATTAAAATTGCATCGACCCGTATTTAAAAAAATATCAAAACTATAAAAACGACCATAAGTAATAATAATATCTTCATAACCATTGTTGTCGAAATCACTAGCTGAGATTGAAAAGTCGTTAGCTAAATCCTTCAAGAATATTGTATAATTTTGAAATTGTCCATTTCCGTCTCCAAAAAAAATGACAACATTATACGGCCTACCGATAATAGTAGCAATATCAAGATGGCCATCTCTGTTAAAATCTTTGATAACAACTTCATCAGATAATCCATCCAATCCAAAAGTGAATCTTGTTTTTTCACTAAAAGTTCCATCACCGTGTCCAATAAATACTTTAAAAATACTGCGAACTTCGTACAATATAGTCATATCTAGCTTTCCATCCGCATTGAGATCACTAACAATCATATAATTAGCATTATAACCACTTCCTGAAAAAGATTTCTTCTGTTTTTCAAATGATCCATTGCCATAACCAATAAATACACCCATAGTTCGATCGTTATTATGACTGATTGCAACATCAGAATGATTATCACCATTAAAATCTCCAATAGCAATCGTCATTGGTTGATCATTTTCAGTATACAGTCTGATTTTTGTTGGAAAAGATCCATCACCATCTCCCAAGTAGATAGATACATATCCATCTGCATAACATAGAAGAGCAATATCCATAATCATATCATCATTGAAATCACCTACAGATATCATATGTAAATACGAGTAACAGCCTCTGATTCTTGTTCCTTCTCTAAAACTTCCATCTCCATTTCCTAGTATAAAAGTAATGTAATTATTTTTTCCATCGATTATAGCTAAGTCAAGTATATGATCTTGATCAGTATCAATCGCAACCATTTGACTCGAATCTAAGAGATATTCAATTGAAAAATTAATCGGCATACCAAATGTTCCATTTCCATTACCAAGTAATACAGTTACTTGTGAACTATGATATGAATAAATATCAATGAATTTCAAATTGAAATATAATATACTTACATGTCGGGATATGTAGACCACCAATTGATAGATAATAAATAGAGAAAACTTATATCAGATATATTATCATTATTGAAATCTTCAACAATAGGCGACAATAGATGAATAGTACCAGTAACATTCACATGAATTGATTTTGTTTCAAATACTGATGGACAATGTAATGCTAAGAATAAAATATTGATTTACTATAACTATATATTTTTTGCTCTCAAATTATTACTAACTTGTTGTCATTGTATTCGTAGTAATCGTAGTCGTTATTGTTGATGTTGAAGAAGTAACAGTGAATTCAGACACTCTTTTTTGAACAATATGAATCGAGAAAAAAGTAAGTCCCATTATTAACAATATAAATAATACACTTGCTAAAATATATTTAATTAAATGTGAATCAGATCGAATAGTACGAATTATAGTTGATTGAATAGTAGGAATTGTACGAAGAGATTGTTGCGGATGAATAACAGTTGAGCGTCGATTTCGATAATTTTTTATTTTTGTTATATATTGAACTATATTTGGACAAATCCATTTCAATACAATTGTCAAACCACCATGAAGACCAAGTAAAAATGAAACGATATAAATTGGATTCAATTTTTGTACATAAGTATATGAACATAATGATGGTGAGCATCGTTGAAAATAAACTGAATAATTTAGTGTTGTTTTCCATTGTTTAGTAAATAGAATTTGAATTAATTCATTGATCGTTTGATTTATTCGAAATTGTTGATTTGTTATTAATGAAAGAGGTTTAAGCTTGTAGGTTAGATTCATTGATTTTTTAATCGTATGAATACATGAAACATCATAGAAACATTCAAGAGTCGATAAACGAAATGCTTCACTTGGTAGACAACCAATTTTCAAACCTTTTTATTAGAATCTTATTAATATATGCTTGACTTGTACAATTTAAATGTAAGGCACATGAACAATTATTATCATAAATCATAGATTCAGTTTGAAAATTTTTATATATTGACATGGGATCATATGTAGGAATGAAATATTTAAAATTCGTTTCATATGTTGATATAATTGAATTTCCAAAATTTATATTTCGAATTAATAATGAAATTGTTGTTAATATATTTGGCGAACTTAATTGAACATGTTGAATTGAAGAATTGATTAGTTTTTCGAATTCATTATTTGATAATAGATATTTTGTTAAAAATAATGATGAAAGAAATTGTTCTTTGGTATTATTAACTGTATCTACTGACATTTGACATAAACCTTGTAAATATTGAATATGTGCTGATATTATACCACGATAATCTCGTTGTTTATATACAGAATTTATTCGAAGATCGTCTATGAATTCATCAGAAACGAATGAACTTGAACAAATTGGATGAAAAATAGGTTCAATTTGAACGAATTGATCATATGTTGATGCAACTGATGAACAACTACATTTGAGATGTTCACCATAGGTTTCAATGAGTTCATTATATCGATCAAATGATGGTTTATCGAACTCGTCTGTTTGAATTTGTTGTCGAATTATTGTATATATGATTAGACTAACAAAACTACTAATAAGTAAAATCAAATAAAGATGAGTTGCTTGTTGTCCAAAACGTTTAACAGTCGTTTGATCGATACCACATTCGAAATAATGAGGAGGAAATATATTCAAATTAATAATAAGATCAAACAATTTCTTAATCATAGATTTTAATCGATCTCGCCTACTTAAAACAATAGGTGTATCTTCATCTTCTGATTGTTGAACTCGGTTTTTGCAAATTTTCGACATAATTTTTATAATAATTTTAATTAAAATTTTTGTCAATAATCGTAATGATACAGTTAGACCACCAATCAGTGATATCACAGTTAGACAAATCCCAATAATACTTTTTGCTTGTTTTATTTCTGTATAAATACAATAAGTTGGTGAACATGAATTATAGAAGTGGCCATATGAATACAATGGATTCCAATGTTCGAGCATCATTTCTTTAGCTAATAATAAAATTGACGTATTTGGATCGAAATGAGTCAGTGTTGAATTATGAACAAGAGCATCGGGATTAGGCCAGGGTGGATATTCAATTAAATAGTCATAAAGTAGTCTTGCGTGATTGATGATGGCTGAAAAACAAGATGAATTCAAATAAAAACATTCCATATTAGAAAGTAACAATGAATTCATATTAGAACATCCGAGAAATGAGCCAGGTATAACATACGATACTTTATGATGTGCATGGCTATCCTTATAAGAACTAATGGTGACATCGTAAATAGCAGATGAACTTTGACAATGAGGATCTGATGAACAATTACATTTAATTAATTGAGAATAAATATCACGAATGAAAGGAGGAATAATATTTATCTAAAGTTAATTCTGATATGTTGAATTTAGAATTATAATAAAAAAAACACATACGTCAGTTTCTTTAAGCATATCTGTTCGATTTCTGTCTACAAGTTGAATATCGAAAGAATCGATTCGAAATTCAGATTCAACTGTTGGCAGCATAAATGGTTGATCAATTTGTATAGATAGACCAATGACTTGAATAAATTGATAAAATTGAACAACTGTTGATCGATAAAACTGATTTAATGTTTTATTTAATTGTGTATTGAAATCATGTTGAGAAATCATATTTGAAATAACAAATGATTTTAATAGAAATTCATCTTTATTTTTATTTATTGTTTCATTAGCTAATTGACAAAATTTCGATAGTAAATTAAATTGTTGATAAACTCGATTACGCCAATCAAGATTTATACTTGGAATCAGAATCTCTTTTGACATTAATATCCATTCATTTGAAATAAAATCACTTGAACATATTCGATGAAAAATTGGATCAAATGACATGAATTTTTGATAAGGTATTGCTGTCGTTGAACAAGGACATGTTAATGCATTGGAATATTGTTCTTCAAGATTTTCATATGTTTCTAATATTGGATTCGAAATCTTTTCTGTAATCATTTCAGTATTTAATACATTGTAGAGAAGAAGAACAATAATTGAAACTAAAAATAGAATTAAATAAATATATGAAGTAATTTTCTGTTGTTTAATATCTTGTTCAGTTCGTTTTTGAACATTCTTAAATAGATTGACTTGTTTTAACCATCGAATAAAATCTCTATTTCTTGATTGAGACTTGAATTTGAAAACGATTTTAATAAGAACTGGTGAAATCAAACGAAGAATTATAATTAAACCACCATATAAACTGATAAATAAGCTAACAGCATAAGAATCATCGATTATATCTGTTGTAGTATACGTGCATATTGATGGATTGCAATTATTAAAATAGTTTGAGTAGTTTAGTTTTGTTATCCATTGTTCAATAAATAAATTCGATAGATGATTATGTACTGTTCTATTAGTGTTCTCAAATTGTAGAACATAATCACTTAAATTGAAATATGTTTGATTCATAGATGGAAAATATTCAGGTAATAATTTCAAACAATGAATATCATATAAACAATCTAATGTACTTTTAAGAAGAGCTTCAAGAGGCGTACATGCTGTAAAGAATCCTTTGACCATTGTCAAATTCAATTGATGTGTAATCTGTGTCCATGTGTCGTCATTATGACGCCTGTCATCAAAGCTTAATAAAATACAAGAAAGGAAACAAATATTTGTAGTATTTTTTTACACTTATTCCATACTTTATATAAAAAGCAGCTGATATAACTGGATTTGTAATACCACAGGGACTGTAATCAAGACTCGGAAACAACCTGTATCGTTCGAATCTTGCACGAACACGATTATACATCGGATCGACTATAGCAAAATAGACATTTGTATTGAGTGATGTAACAAAATTGTTTGTTTCAGTTATAAGTTGAATATAGTCAATCAATGACATGATTTGAGTTGATAAATCACTTTTGAATGATTGAGTAATTGCATCTATTTCTAATCGAATTTTCGATTTATGAAGAAGATGAGTAGTTGATAGTTCTTTATTATTCAGATCAATTTCAGTTCGAAAAATAATATCTTGAGCTATTGAACATAGACTAGATAATAATTGAAATTGTGAAACAGCTGTCGTTCGAAAATCTCCAACTCCGAATTTACTTCTCGATGGTATATAGAGTGCATCGATCCACTGTTGATTGACAAAAAAACTTGAACAAACTGGATGAAATGTAATCGTATTCGAAACAAAAGTTTCATATGATATTGATATTGTTGAACATGGACATGATAGACTATCACCATATTGAGAATAGAGTTTAGAAAACTTTTTTGAATCAATATCCGTAAAAATAACCGAACGAACTTGAGGATTTATCATAACATTAAAGAAAAGAACATACATACATACTAGGAATAAGAATAAATAGTTAGATCTTGCTTTGTTTTGCGTTTAAATTAAGAATTTACCTGTAAGTAATAGTAAGTATAATCGAGTTGCATATTTTTGATGTCGAAGGCTAATGTCTGGATCTTCTTCTTCATCATAATCATTTTCACTAGGAATGAAAAGATTGTAATCACGTAATCGATCTATAATCGATTGAAATATACGTTTCAGTTGTCTCTATATAATAAAGAATTACAGATTTTCATTTTCTTTTATCATAAGTACCTTCATAGATCTTGCATTTAGACAAATAACATTCATATATTAATTCTAGCATTCATCATAATAATAAAATAATGAAGCTATCAATCATTTAATCTTATTAATTTATCGTTGCCATTCGCAGACTATTTACTATCGATTGATATTAAAAACAATGTCCTTAAACTGAAAATATTAAAAGTTTTGCCCTCGACTTAAATAGCTTGAACTCGATATTATTCGTTGAAAAAAAATGTTCTAAGGATTTGTTTGACATTTTATTATTTTTAACATAAAAAAATTTATTAAAAATCATTTACAACAACAAAAAAGACAACGTCAAGATGATAAAAATTATGAATTATATGATTAAAAATAAATTCAATCGATCGACGTACAAAAAATTGATCTAAATTCGGAAAAGTCATTGAAGAGATAGCTTTGCAAAACTCTCGAGCAGATATTGAGTACTCATCGTTAAAAGATCCATTTATAAGAAAATCGATTACAGTTTCAAAAGAACTGTTGTTTTTTGCTTCGATTTTTAATTTCTGTTGCCATTCTTCTAATGATACATTTGCTAATGGAATTTCACAATGTGTTATCACATCAACTATATCTTTAAATGCTATATTCGATGTTGGATTGAGAATATGATAGATTTTTCCGTTTGTATCTGACTGAATTCGACTCAAATAAACGATAGTCTTCGAAGTAAAATCAACTGGTAATCCATTGAAATGACTATGAATTTCATTTTCAGGATAACAACGTAATTTTATCATCGATGTAACAAGCGAAGTATAAATATCGTTTTTATTACAAGCACCAGTATTTGTAGCAGCACATATTTCACCCAAACGATAAATATTTATCGGTAAACCTAATTTACCTGCTGCAGTTATCAGTTTTTCAGCAACCCATTTACTTTGAGCATAACCAGTCTTCGTTTTTTTATATGTTTTGCTCTCTATGGTTTACTATGTCTATGACAAATTATTTCGAATGTATAAAGTGGAAACTTCTAGTGATGATCATAAATCATTGATTTTTTTGGATATTTTTATTTTAAATTAAACATTTAAAAAGAACAGAAACAAAAAAGAAAGACTAACCATATTTATTCTTGATCGTCCGAATCGTTTTCGCTTGTTTTTGATATGTTCATCGATTTTAGTCAAAAGATCATCGTTATGTTCTTTTAACATATCACGCAATTTCTTTGTTTGCCGAAGAAAATCAGTTTTATTTGCAATGGTTTCGATGGGTGATTGATTACTATTGACTAAAGATTTTAATTGTTCACATGAACAAATTTCTGCAATACGATCTTTCATTATTTTCTATATTCAAAAGATTTGATTTAAAAGCTTAAACGAAAAGAAACGCAACGTTTATTTAGTCAAAAATATTTTCACGAACGAAAAGAAAATGAGATATGTATATAAGTTAGATACTGTAGGAATTTAAGCCATCATGTGTTTGAACGATAATCGATGAGATTATTTGATTATTTGGATTTCGAATTAATGAAAGATTGCAAGCTAATTGTTTAAATTTTGTCTGTTTGCATTGATTTTCATCAGTTTGATCAATCAAAAACAAACCTTGATCACCATCAGCAAATAACCAACGAAATCTATCAATCGGATAGATAAGTCCGATCCAATTGTGTAAATCGTTTTCTTGTTTAATCGATTGTCCACGACGAATTCGAGTCATTGTCGAAACATCAAAGACATCAATTCGCCAGGAAAAGTCCTTTCCTTTAATCGACATACCGAGACATTGATCGATAGCTCGAATACAGTTAATACCCATGTCGAATGCTTCGATTAAGTCCGATTTTGGCCATGTTTTCATTAGAGTTATATTGTTTTCAGTGAAATCCCATTGTTCGATTGAAAAACCGAATAGATAACAAATGAAGATCGATCGTGATGTTTGAGTTATTGACCAGATTATGTTAGGAAATTGTTGAACTAATTGAATTTGTTTGTTCGATGATGATAATGAATAGATTCGATTGGAACTTGAAAAAAGAAAAGTATTTTCCAATGAATAAAGAAATGTAATTAAGAAAAAAAACTACTGAAATACAGCCTACAACTTTTCTTCATTTTGCATTTACTTGACATTTTTTCTTATTCTTCATTGTGAATAAAAAGACAACGTGCTTTTTTTTCACTTTTTGACATAAAACAAGCACAAACAGTTTTATTCAAAGAAGTTTTTATTTCTAAGAAGTAAACAAAAAAATTTCTTATTGTTCATCGCTATATTCTTTTAACATATCATGTAACTTTTTAATTTGCAACTGTTTCGATTGTTGATTGATTATTTATTCAGGCGAAGTGATACTATTCAAATGATAAACAGAGAATATGGAACAGCTGATTACTGATATTTTTCATTTTCAATTAGTTTTTCTCGTCTCAAGATTTTCTATTAGATTATTTCTTTGAAAAACTATAGATATGATCACTTTGCACCTTGTCAACCGTTTATATTTTCTGAACGATGAGATTATAAAAATTAGATGTAGTTCGTTCAGAAAAGGCATTTTTAAAACATTAAATTGATATACGACGGCTATTTCTTCGCAGAGAAAATTTTGGATTTAGAACGCTTTCTACCAAGCTTATGTTCATTTTCCGGGAAGCGTGCGATTGGAATATATGGCTTTTTGGTCTGTAACTTATCTTAATCTAAATCGTCTCGAAAATATGATTTAAGTTCGTTTTATTCATTCATCTAACTATTTTCATTGGATATTTCAGTTTTATCTCGTTCTGCCTGTTTTGGGGCTAACTCATTATATCCGACGGTGCACTGATAAAGGAGAAAAAACTAAAAAAACTGTCATCGCATCGATATTACATCATCTTTTTCTTCTATTAATCATAACAGCCTATATAAGCTAGATTCGTCGTCCAGTTCGTCGTCAACGAACTAATCGAAGCGAAATATGTATTGAAAAAATGCATTCATTCATGTTTATTTTATTTTATTTCGTCCGCCCGTCGTGCTGCTCTATATCACTATATAATATGCTGATTTCTCAATAGTTATTCGTATTCATCGATATTTTTATCCGTCTACGTAATTCGAATGTGTAAAAGTTTATTTCGCGTATGTAATTATATTATTTATAATCAAAATAAATCTTTTATTTCAGTAAAACTCCTACGAACCAATATATCCTATATTTGTTGAATACTCTTGAAAGTAAATAAAAAAATTTTTTTCAAATATGTATTTCTTGTTTTAGAAAACCATGACAAAAGTGATATCACCTCGAGTGAAATTTGCTATTGACAATTTTCAAACAATTATCAGCGACAAAGTTACAAAGATATCAGATCAAAATGTGTTGATTGAATTGCAACAAGTTGATATTCTTTTGAAAATAGTGAGTATAAGACTGCTACGAACATGTTAATTTCAACAGAAATTATATTTTATTACTTCGAGCTTTTATTTACCAACGAAATGCAAAATAATGCAATCAACGACGTAAAATTTAAATTAAATGTATTTAAATGATTTATTTATTTATTTTCATATGTTACTATATTAGTACAATATCAATTTATAACAAAATTAACAAAATTACCGTCAATTGATTAGACAAGAATTAAACATCTTATATCATATTATTTATGAATGATCATATATTTCTAATAGAAACAAAATAATTTTCGTCAAAATTAAAAAATGAACATTCTTGTTTTTTGTAAAAAAAATTTCTTGTTATATTTTTCTATTTTTCTGTCCTGAAGATGATAAGAGTTCTTATCGAAAGCTCGAAGTAATAAAATATAATTTCTGTTGAAATTAACATGTTCGTAGCAGTCTTATACTCACTATTTTCAAAATTATTATTTACTGCTAATACTCATAAGTTGATATTCGTGAAAAAGATAAATTACTAGAAAAGAAAGATGAAGAAATATACAAGTTGAAGAAACTACTTGGTATTAAAACACATGACAGCGAAATTATTGGATTTTCGGATGTCTCAGTTGATGTTAAAAGTGATCATGGTGCTTCAGCTGATGTCAAGACTGATGATGGTGAATTAGATGTTATGAAAACTGGTGAAATCGTAGGTGCTTCAGCTGATGTCAAGACTGATGATGGTGAATTAGATGTTATGAAAACTGGTGAAATCGTAGGTGCTTCAGCTGATGTCAAGACTGATAGCGGTGAATCAAGCGGTGTTAAAATTGACGAAGTTGCAGATGCTTCAGCTGATGCCGATGAATCGAATGGTGTTTTGGATTATTCAATTGAATTAAAAATTGTTGTTGTTTTTGCAATTGGAATCGGTTTATTTTCAGTTTTTTATGCTGTGAAAAATTGATTCAAAACTTTTATCGGAATATTAGTCGATCATGTGTCAAGCACCGTGACGTTTCTTATTCTGATTGTGTTATTTGTCATTCTTTATTCATTACTGTATCGGCTTTTTGTTTTTCAAATAAATGATCATGTAAATCTGAGTAAATTTTGTGCATTATTTTAATGGCATCTCTGATTTGAGATGGATAGAAAGAAACCTAATTCAATTTGAAGCGATTCAATAATTAGAAAATGGGATTCACTTTTTAATGAACGCATTTTTACTATTTGGAACTGCATGAGAAGAATTGATACGAATTATGTATCTACGATCGTTTGATAGCCTTCGTTTTTTATATGTTCTGCTCTCTATGGTTTTCTATGACAAATTATTTCGAGTGTATAAGATGGAAACTTCTAGTGATGATCATAAATCATTGATTTCTTTGAATATTTTTATTTTAAATTAAACATTTAAAAAGAACAGAAACAAAAAAGAAAGACTAACCATATTTATTCTTGATCGTCCGAATCGTTTTTATATTGAGCTCGTTTTCGTTTCCTTTTGATAAGTTAATCGATTTTATTCAAAAGATCATCGTTATGTTCTTTTAACATATCACGCAATTTCTTTGTTTGCCGAAGAAAATCAGTTTTATTTGCAATGATTTTGATTGGTGATTGATTACTATTGTCTAAAGATTTTAATTGTTCGAATTCATAGCTCGTTAATTGTTCACATGAACAAATTTCTGCAATACGATCTTTCATTATCTATATTCGAAAGATTTGATTTTAAATCTATGAAAAAGTTTATCGAACAAACTTTTATCTGTTGAAGTTCTCGTTCGAGTTGACCGATTCTACTGTTTAACTGTACCATTTTCTATTTGACGATACTTTTTTCTAATTCACGATATTTCGCTTCAGATTCTTCCCATTTAGCTTTACAAGTAGCGCTCATCCAGAGATCCGCAGACTCTTTTCTGAAAGAGATTTACTACAAGACAGATATATAGTATTATTGATATTAAGCGTTGTTTTGATCAACAGAAGTGCCACTCACGACTCGAGGCGCTAAACATTACATAAAACATAACAAATAAATTACTCTTCTTCTGCAGAGATATTTCAACATAGAATTTTAGAAAATATAAACTCCATAATCATAATGAACTATGCATTTCATTAAAGGAATAGAGCTAATTAATTTTCATGAGGATCAGTATATTCGATTAACAGTCATTTCATTCATTCAGTCAGTTCTTTAAAGGCACAATTCTTTCAATATAAACTGAGCACATGGAGTACTCGTAAATTACTGTTCACCATAATAATAAATGTAAGCCGCACCTCGTCGTTCGTCAGCGTCCCTACGGTCCGCCTCTCACGACTCGAGCGGCTCAATCTTTCTTTCTTTATAACGCATATACAAAATTTC
>ERZ778026.1003-NODE-1003-length-38646-cov-112.604571_pt1 | contig 38646 bp, 43 predicted proteins | sample MGYA00375756_ERZ778026 | MGnify/ENA primary metagenome ERZ778026 (study PRJEB29350, sample SAMN05389820) | bioreactor metagenome | isolation source: Ammonium sulfate bioreactor | place: South Africa: University of Cape Town | collected 2014-02-18 ... | reverse complement strand
GAAAAGTTTATTTCATTGCCGCAAAACAACTTGTAGTTAAGAATCAAATTTACCGGTAGTTTTAAAAACTTGGCAGTGTGTGTTGATTAAGGGGAGATCACCCTCACCCTCAACACCTCGATTTTATTATTAATCGACGAGCTTTAATGATATTTTTATATTTTAATTTTTTTCTCGATGCTTTTCTCGGTTTTGTTTCATCGATAATACATATGATTAAAAGTATTATCGGAGGTTTGACCATTGGACAGAAAATTAGAACGTTTCGATGCAGGCTTTTCAGCCTATTGCGGATTTATACATTTAGAAGTTGTACATCGAAATTCATTGATGTTAGCTGTTGCAAGTTATTTATATACTCAAATTTTGAATAATACCGATGAAAACAAACGAAAATATTCGTTTCGAGACGATCAACATCAACATCGACCAAGTTTAGTTTTCGAAGCGGACCTAAGAAATCTTTGGCAGGAAAGCTAAAAAAAAAATTTTTCTTTTATTTCCTTTTCAACTTCTAAATAAATTATTTATTCAATTAATTTTACGTAAAATGATTTCAGTAAAAGAAATGTGTAGTACGTTACTTCTTTGACTGCGTTTACCTAGTACTATATCATGAAAATATGAAGATTTTTTGTTTTTCTAAGTAGAACTACGTAGGTACTTATACCTCGGCATATTTAATATTCTATGAGTTAGAAAAAACAAGATCACTTTAAAGAAAACTCTTGAAATATAAAATATAAATTGATAATTTAAGAAAGAAAATTGTTTTCGACTTCAAATGAATTGTAGACTTTTTTCTTTGATTTATTATTAAGATTTAAGGTCTCGATATTTATTCTTTTACTGTTATGTCAGTTCAAAGTTTAGCAAAGTCATCTTATTTACCCGACTGACTTTCTTAATTAAAGCTAAATTCTGAACATCCATCAATGAATTTCGAATCTATTGGCGACTTTTGTTCGTATTCAAATTAATTAATTAAACTAATATGCTTATTTACGATCTCAACTCGATAAACACTAGCATATATAATGATGTCTTCATCGCAACATGCAATGAAATCCTAATAATGAGGATTCCAATTAGAAAACGTATGTGAACATTCGCGGTATTCAAATGACATGCGCATAGGACAAACGTGCGTTCTTTTTGTGGAAAGTTGATTTTTGTTAGTTTTCAATTGAAATTAATTTCGTGTTTAATTTTAATCAAGCAAATTAACTGATTTATTACGTTGTGATGACGTAAGCATCTACACTTAGGAATAAAAAAAGAAAGAACAAAAATCTCATTCAGTCTATAAGTATCAATTTAAAAAAAAGAGAGATGAGTTCGAACAAAATTAATGTGTAGACACGCAATTCATTGAATAATCTACATACAAAAGGATGTAGGCATAGGCTTTTCGTTCATATTTAATATTTTGATGTGTATTTGTAATTCACTAGAGACTTCAGTTGAGATTAAACTTTAATAAGATGTAAATACAGATCTAGGTTTCTTTCGTCGAAAACTAGAAAGTGTTAATTGTATAATATAGTTCATCTTCAAACTTGTTTCACTTATTTTAGACATTCCATTCGGAAATTTATATAAGTGCTATTGAGAAAATTTTCCTACTCTTCACTTCTTTTGGATGAATTGATTGAAATAAATTTTGATTTACGTTGACTCGAGCAGAACTCTCGTTGTTTTTCTTTCTTTTTCTCTTTGTAATTTACGCGTAGGAAACTATTGTTACGTGAAAAGATCAAAGTTTTTTGTTTGTTTTTCCTTTTTTTTGAAGAAAATGTATTTCAATCAATTTAGATTGAGTATAGGAAAAAACAGGAAACGATTATTTTCTGTCTTTGTTATTTTCAATTAAAGTTCTCGTAGATTAGTTTGTCGAACGAGTTTTCTCGTTCAGCTACGAGAAAAACAAACAAATCAGACTAAAAATCATTCGAGTTTTTTTTTTGACATTATTTAGTTCAATTCACTGATTTCAACATAAAGCTGCATAAACAAAGTTAATGCATTAAGAACAAATCGATTTAAATAGGTCGTGCTCCTATCGAGTGATTTTAACTGCGAATAGAAGCGAAAAATATTTTGTTTTTCTCTCTTGACTTGAATTCAGTGTAGAGGGTCAGAAAACAGTTTCTTTTGAAGATTAAATCAGGCTTATTATTGAGCATAATACCGTATCATCCTAATTATTTCCGATGTCATTGATAGATTTTGTTTCGTATACGTGCATATCGAACTAGTCGTCAAACCGAAACTGCTTATTAGTTCGCTGATAATTACATATTTTTGAAGATAATAGAACAAAAAATGAACATAAAAGAAAAATAGAATATAGGAAATGTTAACAGAATAGATTGGTTGGAATAATCTTTTTTTAGTTCATAAATGTTTAAAATAGTTATTCGAGTAAACTCATTTTAGTACTAATGATTTTCTTCAATTGGTAATTTTTTTTCATGTTCTCATTTTTTATTTCTAATTTAAAAATAAATACTCCATTGAATAAGCAACTCTGATTACAAAAACGCATTGCGGGAAATGTAGATTTTTTTCCTCCCACTCTCTTTCTCTCTTTTTCTCTCTAGTTTTCTCTATGAATATATATATATGTCTATATTCTCTACTATGACTAACAGAAAAAGACAGTAGCAGAAAGACATACAATGCAAAGTTATCAATATGAGACTGTTCGTTGATAGAAAGAGAATCCGATTTACTCAATAAAAAAAGATGATCCTGTCTGATTTTCTGTCTACTTCATCAATTCTTATTATTTTCGGTAGTTGATCTTCTTGGTAAGAATCCTTTTCCCTCCCTCATTATGCAAAGAATCGTAACGATCAATCTAATCTTGTCTCAAAAGTCATCAACAAACTAATCAATTCTTGCCTAATATAACTTTGTCAATGAGAATACCCAAGAATATGAGATGAATAGATTCGAATATCAAATTATAAATCTATACTTATTTATTTCACTTCAGAAATTGAAATGACATTGGCAAAGACCTTTTTCCCCTTGACTTCTACTCCTAATCAATTTCTTAAAATAGTTTAGATTTCATCAGTTTACCATTACAGGTCGTCTTCACTCTTTTTTTTTACTAATACTGATTTCCTATCTGGTGTCATCATTTATTCGAACAATGTATTCGCAAATCATCATCCTATTCCCGTTCATCATTGGTACCATACTCTTTCAACCAACTCATCAAGTAAATTTTCATCATTTACAATCTCTGTCGATTTGAATTTTCTCTAGTATCGTCTATCAAAACGTGAACTAACCGAATATGATGTATGCAGATTGAAAACGAGCATTTCAAACGTTACAATAGTTTTGTTTTATTTAGTTAACCAGTTTTATTGTTAGTACATGTTCATATGACCAAACCGACGTCCTTGTTCAGAGTCTTTGCGATCAAACATTACAGTCGGCACTGATGGGTGTAAGTAATTAACCAACAGGCATTTTAGTTTTTTTTTCACAACTCAAACGGATGCACCGAAAAACGATCGGTGTTTTTCTAGCTAAGATCCAGTATAATAGCCTTCAGGCATGAATATGCGTAGGAGGATTAATTTCATGTTTTTACATAGATTCCGGTCCTAATTCTTCGTATTTTGTTTCTTCATTATCTAGAATTTTCCAGTTTTACTATACTATTGCAAGACAGTCGGCATCGGAATGAGATATTGCAATAATATTAATCAATATACAATGAATCATCCTAGTCTCGCAGCAAAAGTAAAAACTGGTTTTATTTAACAAAAGAAAACGGTGTGATCATCTTGATAGAGATATGCTTTTCGTCGAGTTATACGTAGTCTTGACAAAGCCGGTCAACAAAAATCGACGATGATTACAGAAAAAACTGATGTATGTATTATTTATTTATCAAACATCAATATGTCATTTCCTGTGTTGTTGCTTTTTCTTCTTCTTCTCTCGTTTAATGTTCCAGTTCGATCAAAAACAGATTATGCAAATATGTATCATACAAAATGAGAACAGTTCACTGAATGCAGATCAAATTTGTAATAAAATCTTAGCAGAATTTCAACAAGGAGTATGTGTTCGTTTGAAAATACGATTAATGAATCCATGTTTTATGTTTTCTCTTTTTCTTCTTCTTCTAGCGATATCCTGAACTAAAATATTTGTGCCAATCTCATCCGGAATCTAGTTTTTGCAATCGTATTCAGTTTTATTCATCTTTACAACAACAACCATTAGATTCATCATTGCGTTCATAAACAAGCAATTCCAATTTACCTTCAGTCAACCCTCTTGTTTGATTCATCATTCTATTTCATCCATTGGACAGCAACTAAAACGACCAAGAACTAAAACAACCTCAATCGTCATTATTATCATTATCATCATCATCAGAATATTAATTATTATTGTACCAAGCAAACAATTTTTGTTTCAAAAAAGTTCTTTTATCCTCATTGTTCTCTTAAATTCGAAGACGTTATTATCATGTGAAAGAGAGAACATAATAATAATAAAAAAAAAGTCAAAATGCAGAAAAAAAAACACATATTTATCCGAAAACAAAAAGCAAAATCTTCTCTCGCTTTACATGTGTCGAGAATTTATCTCTTATTTCACTGGCATCTTCATGTTTGTTTTGTTCGTCTATGTGTATATACCGAAAAAAAAACACCATACAAAAAAAAAATAATAATGTCTTTATATACGTATCTTCTTAAAATCTTAAATGAAGACGAATAAGTTGACAATAAAAAAAAAGAACACATGAACAAACAGATAGCCGGCATTTTGTTCGAGTCATCCTCCGGTATTCAAGCTTTATGAGATTGAAATAAACAGTCATAGAGATTAAATACCAAAGAGGCAACTCGCCCAATCGGGTTTTTTCTTCTGTCAAACTAATACCTGCATATATACCCAAGAAAAAAGAAAGAAACTCAACGTTTCACTAGCAATTGTATTTCGAAATGATGTTAAGATTACTCGATGAATATGCATATATATATATATATATATATACATGATTGTATGCTATTAGTATTACTTTGAGAAGAAAATGAAAGAGTATGAATGAAATAAGAGAGTAAAACACAGCAGGCCAAGCGAAAACCATCAACGTGTAGAGAAATAGGTGAGGAAGCATATTGAAGTATGTCTTACATTTTCTTTTGCTCCATCATCATCATTCGCAAACATCAATGAATAACAGCCTTTGAAGAAGAAGAAAAAATCTACCTTTTATTTGATGTCGATCGCACTAGGTGTCTTCGAATATTTTACAGTACTGTAGTGTATGAGTATATATATATATATATATATATATATATGCATACCTCAGTCATCTTATGCAGATATATATGTATATATTACTGTTGACAGCGTCTCTCCTTCTCTTTCTCTCTTATTTCTTTCGTTTTTTCCCCCCTTGTAATGATCGATATGGTTCAAAACGATTATATTTTCGTTTCGTTTGATGTATAAGAGAAAGAGTATGTAGGTGGGGTTTGATCTCATTCTTTCGACACAATAGGTCGTCATCATTTTCATCAACAGTACATTACACATGAGAGAGAAAAGGACCATAAAAAAATCATTGTTCTTCTAAACATTTAATTTAATACGACAAATCTATTCAACAAAAACAACAGACATATACTTAAGAAACTCAAACGAATATGACAGATTAATCATTACATTTTTCTTTTGTTTCTTGATTCCAATGCATTTTATTTGAATAGAGAACATCGTAGCATTTATAAAAAAAAATATGTATGTATACATAAGATGGAATAGCGAATTCACTTTTCGTATGCACAAATGTAATACTAGCCTTGTGATGCACAAAAAAAAACGGACGAATAACGTAGAATATACTCGAGTGAGGCAACGCGAGAAAAACGCACACAGACTGATACGTAAATATACTTTCTTAATAAAAAAAAGAAAGAAAGAAGAAAAAGAAGAATTTGTATAGTCATTTGAGCAAATTCACAGTGTACAGAAGAAAGAAAAACATTTGTTTTTGTTCTTGACTATGCATACGAAGAAGAAGAAAAAAAGACAGTTTAGATTTCTTCGAAGGATATTGAGAGAAAAATATTGCAAATACAGAAAAGATGAATAACAGCAATAGCATCTGATTGTTAAATGAAAATAAAAAAAAACTAAAACGATTTCACGTTGATGTATTCACTGATGTTCTAAATCATGAAAGAAGGGTCAATGCTCGTTTTTTTTGTTGTTGTTTCTTTATTAAAGACTTAGTTTTTATTACCGGAGAACGGATAATTTGTCTTTTTCATTCTGTGTCGTTGCTGACTCACATTCAAATGAAGCAAGCATTAAAGCTAAAAGTTAAAGTCAATTTTTGTCGAAAAAAAAACGATTCTCTTTTTTTCTCTTTTACCATCTTCGCTAAACGTCGGAGACGTAATTATATAATTAATAATCACATCGTTTCGTTCAAACGAACACTAATACAAGAAAATAATTCAGAAATTATTAAATAAATCACTGTCAAAAAACTTACTTTACTCTGTTTACATTCGATAAATTGTTCGGCTATTAATTTTGCTAATGAATAATATTTCTACACAAAAAATGAAGTTTCGTTCAATTGAATAATTAAATGTCGTACTTTTAAATTAATTCCACCTTCGTCAGTAAAATCTTTACTATGTGTTTTGATATAATAAACGTCTTGTAGAATAATACTCGTAAACGGAACTACTTGTTTATCAACAGCCCATTTATGTTTATCAGCATCTTGCATTGCCTCTTTGAGTTTTGTACGATAATTTACAAAATTTCGCGAAACATTCGTATAATATTCGAGATGTTCAAGTTTATCTAACGATATTTTCTCCCACTAAAATGAGAAATTTCATTGACAACATTCCATAAATATACGTATATCCTACCGTTCGTTTCAATCGTTTGACTGGTTGCATATTCAAACCACCTAAAATCAATTTCTTAAATTAACAGAACACGAAAACAAACGAATCATTTACCAATAATTCCAATCATTGAATTGAAATTTCTCAAGCGTAAACATTCGTAAGCTGCATCGATAAAATAATTAATCAATTGCATTCGAACACGTCGTTGTGTGTGTTTAACAATTTCAGTTGTAACAAAAAATGTCAAACGATTAAACCATTGAATGTAAGTTTCGAGACAAAATGTTAGTTTCGTATCGTGAATTGTTTTTGGCGTTATTGAATGATTTGTTTGACGATTTGGACGTGCTCGTTCTTCTTCAGCTGCTAATTTCATAATAAAATATTGAATTAATTCCTCAGCACCAATCGGTTTCAATCTATCCTATTAATTAAATATTCATGAATATGCAAAAAAAAACTCAAATGAACAAAATTACTAATTCAATGTGAGTTAATTGTTGAGCAAATAGTAATGAAGTTGGACATTCATTGATAATATCTGTCTGAAAAAATAAAATTGATTAATGTTTCTGTTTTTTTTGTTGTTTGTTTAATTATCTATTTACGATTAATGCCATCTTAGTAAGACTGTTTAAAGCTTTTTTATTTAACTGTCGAATATATTCTTCGTATTCGGCTAATACTTGAAGCTAAATGAAGAATGAAGAATTTCGATTGACTTTAGTTTGGTTTTACTTTCGAACGAAGTTTCCTATTGATACGGGATGTATCAGTTTTAAGTGTTGGCTCGTAAATATCAATTTTTTTAAAAATATCTTCTAATTGTCGAATCATTTCTGTATTACGAAAGTCATATGGAAATGTACGTGTCCATTGATATAAAACATGAAGAAAGTTTTTCATTGTTCGAATGCTTCGATCCTAATTTGAAAGTGAATAAGAAAATATATTGAATTGAATCGAGAATTTTATTCACATACACGAGTCAGAGAAGTTATTGAAGTTATAGTTAAACGTGCTAATTTATTTAGTAAGACATTCGGACGAATATGCATTCGAGAACATAATAACATTGGATAGAGAAATGATTGCTAAATGAAAAGCAAATGATTGAAGAGAATTTCAAAACAAGAAAAGAACAAGTGTAAACCTTGGGTATCGAAGTTTCAGTAGGTACCAATCGTTGAATTAGTAAATCCATTGAATAATGAGGATAATCTAAAGGTAGATCGTCCTGATCTTGTTGCGTTGGAGGTAGGAGAGATTGATCATGGAATATAGTTGATTGAGAAATTGAAGACTTTTTTTCAAAAAAAAAATGAGTTAAATAAACTTAAGAAACTATCAAATCGAATTACTTGTGGTCGTGGTACTATTCGAGTTGAGATGTCGGTTGTATTCGATGGATTTCTTAATACTGGAGTTGCTTGATCGACTCGATTCAATGATGTATTCGAATGATATTGTGCATGAATACGATCATAATAGGATGTCGATGATGACGAATTCGTATGCTCAGATTTGGTTAGATCGTGATGTGATCGTTGTTGTTGTCGTTGATGTGTCATATTGAATCGATGTTGATTTAAAGGATGATTAGTTTCTTGAACCGGCTGTGAATATGAATGACGATAATGAGTATTGGTCGTATCTGGTAGAATATTAGATGAATAATTATTGCGATAGATTCGTTCATTGACCGTATAGGATCCATAATGTGGATCGTGACTATATCTATTGCCATTCATAATAAACTATGAGTAAAAGAGAAAAAAAATATATCTACGTGTATATATTTATATTTATATTTAAAGAAAATAATTAGATATTTTTATTTTGTTGTAGTTGTTTTCTTTTTTCGATTTCTGTGTACGTGTTCATTTAATATAAAAACAAAAAAAAGAGAGAAAAATAAAATCAAAATACGCATTTCATTCACTTTGTCATTGGTATTTTACGGTTATATGTATATGTATATAAAAAAAAGAGAGATCGTAAACGAAGTAAAAGGGTATTTAAGAAAAAAAGAAGAAGAAGAAAATTGGACGGATTTTCTGATGACATTATGAATTAGAAAATTCAAAGCACGAACAAATAAATTTCGTATTAATGATACTTTGAGCGTTTGTCAGTGCCACTTGACGTTCTCATATCTCGCTCTCCTCCTCCTGCTCCTCCTGTACTCGTTCCACCGCTTGTTTCTTCTGACCTGTCTGAAGGTACATCATCGACCAAATATGCTTGTTGATCCATCGATGAATAATGTGTTACTTTTTTGTTTAGTAGTAGATCATTACTATTGTTTAATGGTGCGAGTTTCTTTTTATAAAGATGTGTTCGAGATGGTAACGTCGATGATGATATCTGTTTGACATTGTTCGTTACATCTTCTAATGTTTTCGATGAACTCGATGAGATTTCATCGTTAAATGATGAAGTTGATTTTGCACTACTAATCGGTTTAAGACGGCCACTTGGTGGTCGCATCGCATTGGCTGTTGGTAATGAATTGGATAGATAGGAATCGAGTGGTTGTTTGGTCCGAAAGACTTTCTGACCGGCAACAGTTAGATCAAGAGCAGGTATCGAATCGTTTGATATCGATTTCGAACCGGATTTTAATCGATTTGTTGCTGATTGATTTCCACTACCGGAACCGAGACGATTCGATGATGGAGATGGAAATTCTTTGCTTGCACTTGAACGATGAGCCGATTTAGATTTTGGAAACTGAGATGATTGCTGCTGTTGTTGTTGTTGTTGTTGTTGTTCATCAAGAAAACGATAATCGTCATACATTGAATGTCGATTCGATTGTCTAGCGTGTTTCAATGGTGGTCGACGGAGATTGACAGTGGATTGCTGTGCTTGTTGTTGTTGAATACGATCATCGTGATGTCTTAGTGCTAAACGAGAATTTGGTCTGTCTGATTTCGATGAATGATTGTCATCATCGTCTTCAAAGTCACTTTGACCACCATGACCTTCGAGACTATTTTGTTCATCATCATCATCCGAATGAGCAGTTGTAATAACAACATGATGTCGACGATGCTGAGATTTTTGTTGTTTCGATGACATTGTTGAACTCTTTCGAGGTTTAATTGGTGGACCCGTTAATGTCGAATTCGTTCCTACTGATGATGTTCGATGACGTTGTCGATTTTCATCCTCATCATCATCATCATTATCATTTTCATTTTCATTATCATCACCATCGATTTGTTCTTGTCGATTGGATAGATTCGATAGACTATTTGGATAATTTGTAACACGAGAAATTTGTTCGACTGATAATATTGGAGATGAACGAGTTACTTGAGACTGAGATTCAACATAAGAACGACGATTATTATGTCGAACAAATTTTGCATGTCCATTAACAGGTGGTGTTGGTGTTAAATCAAAACCATTTTGTTTGAATGAATTATTCGTATTCAAACTACGTGTTGTTTGTAGAACATTTTCGAAACTATTCGAACGTTTATCACGTAAATAAACTTCGAAAACACTACGACAAAAATAAAGACCACGATTTTGTGCATAATCAAATGCTGAAATACCCTGCATATCTAAAGATTTTCAATATTACAATTGAAAGATATTGAAGAGAAGAAAAAAAAGCAATAAATTACTCAACCTTTTGCATATGGATCAGCTCCATGATCTAACAATTCTTTGAGTACACGTGCATGTCCATTTTTAGTTGCTAAATGAAGTGATGTCTGCCGATATTTATCACCCTCATGTATATAAGACGAATTATTTAATTGTTCGGTCATTTGAAAAATAAATCGACACGCATGAACTGAACCTTGTTCAGCGGCAACATGTAAACATGTTCGACCTTCATTATCACGATATTCAATGCTTTCAGCTGATAACAATTCTTTTAAACATTCTAATGGTTCGTTCTTTCGTACACTATGATGAATCCAAGTACGGCCATCATCATCTTTCTCTAAAACACCATCCATATAACGTAATAATTCCTAAATACAAGTTCATTTTCATTGAAATTCAATCGATAATTAAATCAACTACTTTAAAATGATCAAAACGGTCGAGATGACATGCCCACATCGCAGGTGTCATACCATCTGCATCTTTGACATGTATATCAGCATTATAATCAATTAATAATTTCAAACAATCGATATTTTCAGCAAGAACAGCCCAATGTAATGGTGAACGTGAATGTACATCTTGTTTAGTTACATCAGCATGATTTTCTAGTAGAAGTCGAACAATATCAATGTTACATTGTTGTGTTTCATCATTGTAACAAGCACGATGCAAACATGTCGAACCATCGTTTGCTTGTGTATTGATATTGACTGTTGTTTTACATTCAAATAATAAATATCGTAATATATTCATTTGTTGATATTGTACAGCGTATGTTAAAAGATCACGTCCAAATGAATCAGCACGATCGATTAATTCCGGTTCGGAATTTAGTAATTCTTTAACATAACGTAAATCACCTTCACGTACGGCAACAATAATTGGTGATAATGTTACAAATGTATTGAGTGAATGTTTCGGAATTGTTTGTTTAACTTTATTTGATTCAACATCAATCCATGGCCATTCGAATTTATCGGGCGCTTCACGGAATGGTGTTAATGGACTTAGACCACGTTCAATGGTCCATTGTAAAGGTTTTTGTTCTTTATCACGTTTTTGTAAAATTAAATAATATTGTTGAAGAAAATGTAGGCCATGCAGAAGTGTATCACGTAAACGTGAACTCGATTCTTCATCGGGTAATTTAAGTAGAAATTCTAAGATTATGGATGATGTCTTTTGAAAATCTTTACGCTTTATCGCCATTATATAAACACATACGAGAAATTATGTTTATTCCAATACCTACATCTGAAACATAAACATACATACATACATAGACAAATAGCAACCTGAGCAAACAGTCATACTGATGATTAGAGAGAGAGAGAGAAAAAAACGAGAAGAAAGAGTGTTAAAGAAAAAAAAGAAGAAAAAAAAAGGTAGAATAAGGATGAACTTTACAGCTTTATTTATTATAGAAATGAGAGAAAAAAAAGACGTTGAGAGAAAATTTTAATTCATTCTTTAGTGTAAAGAGATTTGAATATTTGATCAATAGGTTAGTTTGTACTACCAGTCATATTTACATATTAATCAACAATGACACAAATGTGATATGTATAGAAACATATCCTATTGTTCGAGGTCTTTGATTATCAAATATAAATATAAATATATATATATTTGATCATATTTATTTGAAATTGAATATAGATTCAATGAGTTCAACTCGAAAAATAAAGAAACTCAGATAATATGCGTACATACAAACGATTGCTGAGCTTTCAAAGTTAATCGACAGGCCGATGCGATGAAGTAGAACATGTACGTCTGTAACCGTAGTTGGCATGCGAGCAGAACGAGAGAAAACAACAAAGTTGAAATACGAAACTTTCTTCTTCTTCTTCTCCGTCTTCTTCTTCTACCCGTTTTTTTTCCTTTCACTTTTTTTTTTAACTTACACATACACTCACTTGAATGTTGTCACGATACAGAAGACTATTCTTGTTCACTACAGAAAAATTGACTGCTTTAATGTTGAGTGAAAAAAAAACGATCGAGGAGGAAGAATAATTGACGAGAAAAAAAAAGAAGAAAAAAACAGTTTTTTTTTTCTTGCAAAGACTGGTCAATTTCCAGCTCGATGAAGAAATCCAAGGTCAATTTGATTGATAGAATTGGCCAACAAAAAATAAAATTAAATCAATCAGAAAATAAATTTCTTTTCGGTTTCTTCTTCTTTCATAAGAAGTATTGAAAGTTATTTGTTTATTTATTTATGGCACAACCAACTGTGAAAATTCTAATGTAACATCAATATTATGAATACTAATAAAGAAAAAAAGAAAAGACGAAGAAAAAAAAAGAGAAAAGGCTTTCGTTTCTTTTTCTCAATCAATACATCAGATTTCAATTATGTTTTTATTGCGAAATCGAATAGTCTTTTAATTCTTTTTTGCGCACTCATTCACTACTCAAATTCTATTAAAATTAAAAAGAAAGAACGAAAGACAGAAAGAAAAACGCATAGAAAACAACTCAACTGAATAATATGTTTATTAATTTACAACGAGTATATCGAAAAACACTGCTTTCTATAATTACAGATTTTTGCATCTTTACAAATCCATAACTATCCTTGAAATCAAACAAATTGATTTCGACAATGTCAAAGAAAATGAGAAGGATTAGAAATCTGATATAATCGAAAGTTAGCTCCTATTTTCTTTCTCTTTCATATTGTTTAGCATGATAGACAAATAAAAATGATCAAAAGAGAATAAAAATAAATCAATTAGATAGAAATATATTCTTACCTTTCATTAACACAAAACACACACACACTAATGAATAATTTCAGCAGATAATCTGTAAAATCTATCAGAAATAAGATCGTTTTTCGTTCGATTGAAACTAAAGTAAAAATCTGACAAATGAGTCAAGTGAAATTTATGATATGACATTAGTAAGATAGTAAAAAAAAACTTTAGAATTGAATTTATATGTGAAGAATTTTTATTGGATAAAAATGCGGTGAATAGTAAATATATGTCATTTTGAGACACCGAAGGAAAAAAAAACTTCAACAAGTGTTTAAAGGACTGGTTTTTTCAGATTAGAGAAGAAAATGCAAAACCGATGAATCACTAACGACCACCAACGACCTCTAGACGCATTACTGCGACAGAATTCGACAGAAAAAGCATATTGAAAAAGGTGTTCATAAGACAATGAAAACTAGGAATGGCTCGTGTATGTGGCTTGTGTACATAAAAACATTTCCTTAGATAGCTATCGACTAGAAAAAATGGTGGTCAGCGTAGAACCTTCGCCAAGCAGGTAAGAGCACGTTCCTATTCAATAAAGTACATAAGTTCAATATTATTTAGCAATTTCAATGGACCGAGCTCAGCATCATTGACATCGTCTGCCGATGCTGAAAACATTATTCGATTAGCTGAAGAAAAAATTCGTGTTAAAACTATTGCATTAGGTCTTCGTGTAACGGAATTCTTCCATGATTTCGATCGACTTCGTTCAGGTTATGTAACGGCATCACAATTTAAACGGTAGATTCTATTTAAACAACATGCTGAAATTGATTTCGTCGATATTTTTAGATGTCTTGATACTAATCTTCGTCTTCAATTATCGCCCGAAGAAGAAGACTTACTTTTTCAAAAATATGACATCAAACATGACGGATCAATTTGTTATCGAGAATTTTGCGATGTTATCAATCGAAGTAAATTATTTATCACGAAATTTCAAAAATTTAATCGAATCCTTTTAGAATATCCGGAAACAACGATCACACCTTATCCGGAGAATTTCACCAATGCCGCTCCTCCTTATCTCAATTCATGGCGTTCAACTCGACATATCGGCACACAAGATGAAAGCGAACGTTTACAAGTCGTTCTTCAACGCATAGCAACCTACTGTAAACAACGTGGTATCGATGTTTTAACAACAATGGAACAGTATGATAAACATAAAATGGGCGAAATCACTGACAGTCAATTCTATCGAGCTTTTGCCGGACCAAAACTAACCGAAGCGGAAATGACTCTACTTCGAGATAAATATTCTGATCCGGGCAAAGCAGGTTTGATCAATTATTTAAATTTCGTTCAAGATCTCAATCTATTAACTCGAACCAACGGTACATCATTGTCTTCAACAGCAAATGCTCACAATGCTGAACAAACAACATTTATTGGTATCGAAGAAAAAGTAAAACAAAAAAAGCCAACTGATTCTTAGTTTTTTTTTTGAAATGATATCATATTCTAGCCTGACCAACGTTCAATTCAAGAAATTCTCGATAAAATTCGTATTGCTGTCTATAAATACGGCATACGTATTTCGGATTTCTTCAAAGACTACGATAAATTACGTAGTGGCGTTATAACTGAAGGTCAATTTGAAAGTGCACTTTCATTAAGTGTACAAAAGCAAGCATTTTTAAATATGAATGATATTAAAAAACTAACTGAATATTATCGACAACCTGATGGTCGAGTTTATTACAAAGAATTTGTTGCTTCCATGGAACATGCTTTCAACATTCCGGAATTAGAAAAAAAACCATTGAATCAAGTAACTCGACCGGGTCGAGGACTTTTATCGAAAGTAAAAAAATCGAAAGAAATCAATCGTTTGTCTGTTTGCAATTCAATTGTTTTTCTTAGCCATTGAATTCGAATTTAACCGTTGATGAAGAAGAACGTGTTGCTCAAATTCTTGCTGTGATTACAGAAAAAGTTCAAAAACGTCGTTTAGGACTTTTCCCATTTTTCAAACCATACGATCGAGTAGAGAAAAAAAAACGATATTTTCTTTATTATTTTTCATTTTTTTTTATATTCGAAATAGAGCAAAGCATTTACACGTGCTTGTACAAAACATCAATTCGGCCGTGTTTTACGTACATTGGATTTAATACCAGAACCATACGATTTCAATATTCTCTGTAAAAAATTTGAAGATCGAGAGACAGGAGATGTTAATTATGCATTATTTTGTCAAGTGATCGAACAAGGTATGACTGATTTCGCAACTTCTTTACTTAGAAGCACATTTTTCTGATTTCTATCAAATAGATTTCGTTGCGATTAAAGTCGAATCGGAAATTGAATATCCATTTGTACCTGCACGTATCGATGAAGAACAAAAACGAGAAAAATTAACGGTTAACATCGATACTTCGAAAGTTAATTTCAATGATTTAATGGGTCGTATTCGACATCATGTTTTAGTTCATCGAATTCGTGTACGTTACGAATAAAATAAACACAAATCGAAATCATCTGTTTTCTTCTTTTTTTTTCGATTAGGTTAAAGAATTTTTCGAAGATTTCGATCCACTTCGTTTGGGTACCGTTAGTCAAGCACGATTCATTCGTGTTTTGGCTAGTTTAGGTTTGACAGGTCTTGATGGAGTGCCTCTAACTGAAGCACAGATGCATGCTCTCTGTAATCATTATCGTCATCCTGAACAATCGGATCTCGTTCTATGGAAACAATTCGAACAAGACGTTGAATCAGGTTCGTTGACATTTCGACATCAAAACAACTAAACTCATCAGAGATTGTGATTCTAGTTTTTACTCTCTCGGATTTGGAAAAAGCACCGGTTGTTCAAGTTTCACCTCAGACAATCTATGAAATGCCAGCACCAGGCACACCTGATTGGGCAAATATGGATCCATTCAACAAAGAAGAATTGCATCAAGCTATTCAAACATGGAAAACGAAATGTGAACAACGACGTATCGATATTGTTCAACCATTTCGACAATTTGACAAGTAAAATTTGATTCAACGAACACGAAAACAAAATGAATCTATGTTAATTTTACAGACATAATCGTGGTCATGTAACACGTGGACAATTTCGACAATGTTTAGCTATTGCTGGTCTAGCATACGAGCAAAAAGAATTAGAAGCTGTCGAAGCTGCATTCGTTGACGATGATGGTTTTGCTTATCGTCGTTTTCTCGAATGGGTTCAGCCACGTCGTATCGATTGTTTACGTTATAATATCTTGCAAGAAGAACTTCAAAGTTTAAATAAACAACGTATTCTACCTGAAATCAAACCAGTAACAAGTATTCAAGAAGTTCTACAGAAAATCAAAGGACAAGTAAAAAGCCTTTCTTTTTTTTCTATTTATTATTTTTGACTGTTTTGAGAAGAAGAGGAAAACTAAATGATTTATTTTGAATTTTATTTTAGGTATTTCGTCGACGTATACGCTTGTATGAATGGTTAAAAGATCATGATAAATTGAATAGTGGCCGAATGTCTTTTGATACGTTTCGTCGTGCTATAAATCCATGTCAATTAGAATTAGCTGAAAGTGAATTATCCTTACTTGAAGATTAGTAAGTCTAATTTTTCGGGGGTGCTTTGACTTCATTTTGTTCACCGAGTGGTTTGCCATCGAAAAAGTCAAGTAAACTTTGAACAGTTGACTCGGCTATGTTTTTCAAAGCTTCTTCAGTGAGAAATGCTTGATGTGATGTAATGATTGTATTCGGCATTGAGATTAAACGAGAGAGAACATCATCTTCCATGACCTAGATTTTGAAACTATGAAATAAAAATGAAAAGAATAAGATCGATTACTTCTTGACTGTAATCATTGAAAAAATATTGTTTTTCATTTTCATATACATCTAAAGCTGCGCCACGTAATTTGCCGGATTTAAGACAATCAAGTAGTGCTTTCGAGTCGACTAAACCACCACGACTTGTGTTGACTAATAAAGCGCCTTTCTTCATTTTATCGAGAGCTTCTTTATTGATAAGATGATATGTTGAATCGAGTAAAGGTGCATAGATTGAAACTATAAAATTCAAAAAAACAATATATTATTTTTTTTGTGTATGTGCATTCTCATATTACCGATATCACTCTGTTGAAGTAATTCATCCATAGTTACATATTGAAAACCTTTTTCTTTAGCTGCTTTTTCGTTTGGAAAAACATCATAAGCTAAAACTTTACAACCGAAGCCTAAAAAGATTTTCACGGCACACATTCCAACTGCTCCTGTGCCAATAATGCCAACAGTTTTTCCGAATAGATCAATACCAACGAGACCGTCCAATGTAAAATTATGTTGTTTGGTTCGAAAGAAAGCTCGATGCATATTTCGATTCAATGATAATAAAAGTGCAACTGAATGTTCAGCGACAGCATACGGTGAATAGCGTGGAACTCGACAAACTTTGAGATTATATTTTTCTGCAGTTTCTAAATGAACATTATTGAAGCCAGCACAACGTAGAGCAATAATTTTGACTGAACTACAGTGACTATTTAATCGTTCGATAACCTTTTCGTTAACGACATCATTGACAAATACGCAGATAGCATCATAGTTTACAGCTTCATCTACTGTTTCTTCGGTTAATTTACTTTCGAGAAAAGTAAAACGTAATTTTTCGTGACCATTTAAAGATTTAACAGCTGCTTTAAATGTTTTTTCATCGTATGATTTCGAATCGAAGACAAGAACTTTTCGTGTTGCCATTTGTTTCTATTGAATCTAAAAGGAAAGAATAGAAATCGTTGAGATTTTTCTTTTTTTCTTCAGTTCGTTGTTGATGCTGATAGAAGAAAATGACTTGTCTTTCTGTGTTTTTTTCCTATTGGAGAAATACACTTTAGCATTGGTAACGACGTACGATATAAACGAGCAATGGTAGAAGAGAGAACGACGCGACTATTATGTGGCTAAAAAATAGAAAACAGAACGAACGAGAAGAATTCCTTGGCAGGAAGAGAAAAAAAAACTGAAGACTTACCAGAACTGAAGAGAACGAACGAGCAATTTCTCACAAGATTTGTACCTCAGGAGCAAAAAAAGAAAGTACTCAATATATGTTCGGTCGCTTTATGTCTATACAAACCGTTGCCATCGCATATATGACTGATACTCGATGATTTTCTGTGTGGCTTTAGTATACTACTAATACTGTCATGCAAATATGATGCCGGAGAGAATTATTTTCTATAAATATTTGAATACAAAATAGAGCAATTAAGATAACATCGATCTATCATCAGTTCATAGTTCTTCTTATTGTTCAACCTATAAAAGTGTCATTGATCTGTATTCAACGAACATTGTTCTATCATATAAGGTCAGAGATGTCACGTTGGTTGTTATCTCAATCAACCAAAAATAACAATTGTTTTTGTTAGTGTATACCAATAAGAAGACATCTTAAACAAAACGAATATTTGTTAAATATTGATATTTTCTAGTTATCGATCACGTGTTGATGCCAATCATATTGAATATCGAAAATTCTGTGAAGAAATTGAATCGATATTTACTACGGATTTTCTCGAAAAGAATCCTCTTGTTGAATCTGAACAATATGTTGCCATAAAGGACGCAGCAAATATTCGATTAGATGCCGAAAAAGAAGATCGTGCCAAAATCTTAATGGCTAAATTAGCTCAACGAGTAAGAATCATCATGAAATTATGTTTTTTTTGTCTATTTCAAGAGTCTTGTTTAAGGTTCATGCACGTCGTATACAATTATTTCCATTATTCGAAGATTTCGATCGTGTTAAAAATGGTCATGTTACACAAAATCAATTTCAACGTGTTTTAAATGATCTCAGTCTTTTCAATTTATTGACTGGCTTTGAAAAAGAAACTTTAATAGAGAAATATCGTGTTCGTGTCGGTGGACGAGATGATATCGACTATATTACATTTTGTCATGACCTTAATACTTTAGCTGGTTTCGAAGCTGGTATACCATAAAAACACAACGTACACAAACAAATTTTAGACACTTCTATTTTTCGTCTTCTTCTTCCTCTCTTTCTTGATTCCATATATATCGAATAAAGACCACGAATAACATTCTTTTTTGCTTGAATCTGGAAATTATGATATTTTATTTGGTGATTATTATTATAATTTGATGCCATTAAAATATTCTTCAGGGTAGATGACAAAAAGTGTGAGAGAGAAAAAAAAATAAAGATATCTATGTATGAGACAATATTCGAAACTAAAGCAGGAGATTCTATTGTTTTTTTGATCTGGTAATATTTTGAGAATTATTGAAAAAATTCAAGGAAACTTTGAACAATTGATTCAGCGATTGTTTTCAAAGCTTCTTCGGTAAGAAATGCTTGATGTGATGTGACAATTGTATTTGGCATTGAAATTAAATTAGCTAATGTATCATCATCCATTACAGTTTGACTAAAATCATGAAAGAAGTATTTCTCTTCGTTTTCATAAACATCTAGAGCAGCTCCACGTAATTTTTTTGATTTAAGACAATCAAGTAATGCTACACTATCGATCAATGGTCCACGACTTGTATTGATTAACATGGCACCTGGCTTGATTTTGTCAAGCGCTGCTTTATTAATAAGATGAAATGTTGAATCATTCAATGGTGCATGTAACGATACTAAAAAGAAAACGAAATATATAATTATTCATGAATCGTTTTTTTTTTGTCATACCGATATCACTCTGTTGAAGTAATTCATCCATAGTTACATATTGAAAACCTTTTTCTTTAGCTGCTTTTTCGTTTGGAAAAACATCATAAGCTAAAACTTTACAACCGAAGCCTAAAAAGATTTTCACGGCACACATTCCAACTGCTCCTGTGCCAATAATGCCAACAGTTTTTCCGAATAGATCAATACCAACGAGACCGTCCAATGTAAAATTATGTTGTTTGGTTCGAAAGAAAGCTCGATGCATATTTCGATTCAATGATAATAAAAGTGCGACTGCATGTTCAGCAATTGCATGTGGTGAATAACTTGGTACACGACAAACATGAAGACCATGTTGTTTAACTATTTCAACAGATGAACCACTATGACCAGCACTTCGTAGAGCAATAATTTTGACTGAGTCACAAGTAAGATGAATTTTATCGAGAACGTTCGAATTTCGTGCATCACTATTCACTATACATATTCCATCGTAGCCTTGAGCTTCAGTTAATGTTTCTTCGGTTAATTTACTTTCGAGAAAAGTAAAATGTAATTTATCTTGTGCATTGAATTGTTTTAATGCTTCGTTGAAAGTTCTTTCGTCGTATAATTTCGAATCAAAAAATAGAATTTTACGTTGTGGCATTTGTGCAGCTGTTTGTCTTTCTTCTTCTTCTTCTTCTTCTTCTGAAAATAGAAAAATAAACGAATAGACTTTCAACTCAATGTTTTACAACGTTTTTAAAGTTGTCGCTAGTGGATCTAACGTTGGCAAAGACTATGCGCCGACAGTTGATTCTTTTTCTTGTTCTTTTCTGTCTTGTGGAAGAAAATATAGAATATAAGAAGAATAGTTCGTGGTAACTAAGAGAAATAAACGATCGACTGACGAGAGAAATCGTGCAATGGGTAGGAAAGAAAAGAAAATTGAGAGTCGTAGGAAAAATAAATGGAAGAAACAGCCGAACGATGGTTTTCTTTCCTCTACAAATGCGATTCTAGCTAATGAATGTGTCTACGCCATTTTCATGAATAACACAGAAGAAATCTATGTCAGTTGGGTACTTTAACCCGTGTAAAAATATCTTTTTCTCATACTTGTTGATGATTATTGATTTATTGAAGAAATTCTTTTACAAGTCAGAAATTTTTCATGCAAAAAAAAGAAAGAAAAGAAAGATTATTTATTTTGAAAAATACAATGATAAAAGAAAGGCCACGATCATAACTCGACAGACAATAGTACAACAAAATGCAAATAAACTAGAAAAATAGAATTTCGTATATAATAAAGTGAACATTCACGGCAAAAGAAAAATGAAAACGAAAGAATTTGTGTTTTTAGAAATAAGGCCTAAATATGCATATAGAATTAATGTGTTCGATTGAAATCGATTTATTTAAAGATAAAGAAAAAAAAGGCAAGCAAGAAATTCATCACAAGCTCGGAGATTATCATTGAAATGAAGCAAATTTTAATACGAAGAAAAAAACGTGGAAAGAGAAAATATCACATGAAAATAAATTTTATTGGAATTAAGTTTGTTGTGTATGTCGAAGTGCCGATGGAAAAACGCCGACTCCTGGCGAACGTAATCTAAATTGAAACAATGTTTCTGCTTTTACGAATTTCATATCAATAATTCTGAAAATGATTACCGTTTCGGCTTTCGAACAAAACATCGTGATGAATCAACGGATGATTGACGATTTAGTAAGCTATTAAATCGTCCGTTTACTATCATAATTGGTCGTGCATAAACAGTATGATTGTCACATTTTATTTGAAGGCAAAGACGATATTTGCCATTGTTTAAATCGTGTATAGTCGCTTGTTGAGTAGCCGGATCGTATTCACCATGTTCACGTCGAGCATGTGTCATAAGATTTTCCGAAAATAACTAAAAACAAATCAAAAATAATTACGAATGATTTTATTCGTTTGATTTCTCACTTTATATCCGAGTAGTTTTTCTTTTTCATCTTCAATTTTCGGATGTTCCCAAGCGACAATAATATTTCCTGTTTGTCCATCATCGATACGTTTAAATGCTCCAGGTCGAACGCCTGGCCATTGAAATAAAACTCCACGTGATAATGGACTAGCAGTATTCTTATCGTTTGTTGCCGCTTGAACATGAACTGTATAGTTATCACACGGAATGCCGTTTGTTAATGTGTACGATAGTTGATCGTGTTTGAGTATGGCAGCTAGTCGATGATTGACAAAGATTTTGTAGCCAGCAATTGTCACTTCACCGTAACTGGCTGGTGGACGCCATTCGAGTTTGACATGAGTGTTCGTTCGTTCTCTAGATGACGAAAGAAAATTCTGTTTAATTTTCAAGAGAAATTTTTTTGCGTACGTTATGAGAATAATGGGTGCATTCGGTGGAGCATTCATTTGAATGGTATGTTTATCTGATGTATAGAGAACTCCGCCGTTTTTATCTACAGCCATGATCATAATTCCATAGGTAAAACCAGGTCGAAGATTTTTCAAAACCTAGAATTTGTAAATTTTTATTCAGAAAGTTTTAGCATTTTCGATTCTACCGTTTGTCGTGTTCGTTTCGAGATTTTCATAGCTTGAACATCTCCATTAATCAAACATGTATAATGAACATAATAAGCTTTGACATTCGCCGGTGGTATAAACGATGTCCAATCAAGATAAAGTTTCTCTTCATTAACTGTATCAATATGTAATGGTATAATTCGTGCTATTTGTCGATCGAATGACGTTGCTGTACCATCATCATTGCTGTAATAAATTGTTGGAATAAGATTTGTAGTTGGTGTTGTTATAACAGGTAAGATCGATGAAAGAGACGATTGAAAACGTTGAGCATTGTTTGTAACAGCACAAACGCTCACTTGATAGATTCGATTGATACGTGAAGAGATTTCAGCTTGACGTAAATGTGGATCGATGATATCACCGTATTTTTTACCTTCAATATACAATTGATAACCAATGATTGGTATGCCGTAGGTTTTCGGTTCGGACCATTCGACAATAAAACTTGTGTCACTTGTTTTAACGAGCCATAATCGAGGTGCATCGGGCGCACCTGGTGTTGGAATGGTTAATGTTTGATATTTCTCTCGAGTTCCATTGTTAGTAACGATAATAATATCGATTATATAGTGTTGTTTTTCATCACATGATTCTGAAATAATCAAAAGACGAAATTTTTCTTTTTATTTTCGAAAATTAGTATCCAACCGATCAGCATTGATGTTTCATTGGTTGGAACAGTTTTTTGTTGAGGACGTAGATCTTGTGACGAATGCCATTCGAGAATAAAATGCGAGATATTCGTTGTATCGGACACAGTCCATTTAACGTTGATTTTACCGAGTGGTTGATCTTTATTCGTATCATTATTTTCATTAAATTCGAATTCAGCTTTAAATGAACGAAGAAGATCTAGAGAGAGAACAAAACAAAACAAAAACACTTGAAAAAAAAAGATATTCTTCTGAATAACCTTGTTTTCGTAATGTTCGAAAACGAATCTTCTTCGATGGAGTTTCATCGGGTTCGTCTTGTCGATCTTTTTCACCTGCTGCCTAAACAAAAACATTCATCAGAACAAAAGGTTAACTCAATCGCTCATCTAAATCTTTGTTTAACATACGAAATCAGTGAAATATTCTTTTTGAATAACAGTCTTTGCAATCACTTGAACATCATATTTTTCTCCAGGACTACATTCTGTCAATGTACATCGCGATTGATCGGCGTCTAATGTATTATATTGTTTTCCATCGATATCAACACGATAGCCAACTAATCGTCGGTGAATTTTCAATTGTTCGTTTGTCTTTTCCGGATGATCGATTTCACTGAACAAATTCGGTTTATTCCATTTCAAATCAAGTGTTTGCATTGTATAACCAGTTAGATAAATTTCTGGTCGATCGGACATAGCCGGTGCATGGAAACGTATCGTGACCGATTCACTGGTTGACGATGATTCTTCTCGTCGATTTGAATCATCATTAACATCATCAAGACTCACTTGAATACTAAATGTTGATTCTAATGTAAGTTTATATAAGCCCGATGGTAATGGTCCAGGTATAATTGCATTGGTAGCACTGAAAGATAGATCAATTTGTTTGGATGAACCATGTTCTAGTTGATATTGAAGCGTTTGATAGATAAGTCTTGTTGATCCGAAGACTTTTGGTAGATTCCATTCGATTTTCATTGCTTCGGGTGTTGCCGATTGGATAATTAATTGTTCGACAGACTCATAGCCGCTTGTTTGAAATTCAACGGCTTTCGATGGTAACCAATCTGATGGTTTCAATTTCTTTGGTAAATGATTATATTCTCGACAATGATATTCATTTAAATATTCTTCTGTTAAACCATAAATTGTAACAATATAATCTGTTCGTTCAGTTAAATCAGCGACTTCAAATTCAGTTTGATCGGGCTCAACATAGATCAGACATTCTCGAGCAAAATTCTCCGAAGATTTCGGTTCACATTGAACACGAATACTTTTAACTTCAACTTGATGTTCAATAAATGAATCAAATCGAAAACGAGCTGCTGTATTCGTACATGCAATAAGTTCAAGAGTAGTTGGAGGATCAGGTGGTGAACCCGTTCGAAATGTAACAATTTCGGATGTATCAGCAACAATATATTGATCTACAATTGCAATAAAACTTTTTGTTATTTAACAAATCAATCTAATTGAAAGGAAAATTACCATTGACGGCTTGATGACGTCGTTTTTTCGAAGCTTCCACTTGAACTGCATAGTCAGTATTCGATTCAAGATCTTTCAATCGTGCACAAGATTTATCTTCTAGTAATATGAATAGCAAGATACGGCATCGATTTTAATTCTATGAAATCATTTTTACTTGGCAAGAGAGTCACTTTCGCATTGGCACGATCGTTATCTTTGCAATTCCATATTGAAATTTTGTAATTATCAGGTTGAATATTCGAAGGTAATGATTGATCAACTAAATATACAAAACCGTGAGAAAGATAAAAAAAAAAGAAATCGCACCTGGAGTCCAGCAAAGTAATGCACTGTGTCCAGTAACATTTTCTAGCCAAACATCAGCTGGTAGTTTGACTAAATCTGTATATTGAACATCGAGTTTAGGTCCTGGTAAATAATGTCCATGTTGATTAGGATCGTATTCTATTTCGAAATAAATAATAATATTTGAATTTTTTGTTGTTAAGAGCAAAATTTTACCATCTCCTTCTCGAAGCTGAATGCCACCTGGTTGATCTGTAATTGGCACGACTTGAAATGAATATCGATTTCCAATATCCAGATCACCAATGGTAACACTTCGTTTATCTGTTGACAATGTTTTTCCAACGGCTCGGCCATCTTTCAAAATTTGATAACCCTACATCATCCGAATTATATTTAGACAGCAACAAAACAAAAACTACGTACAGTTAGTTTAACATTTTCAGTCGCAATTGGCTCATCCCAAACAAGATCAACTCCACTCGGATGCATACGTTCTAATCTCGGTGCTGTGCCTTTCGGTGGCGCAGCACATTTCAATGTCAATTCATTCGATGCAAGAGATTCGATTTCACATCGATAAACATATCCGTGCAGTTTCTTTTGTCCAACAACGGCTTTGACCATAATTCGATATGATTTCTCGGCTTGTAATTTCGTAAAATCATATTTCAATGTTTGACAACCTTCAATCTTAATCTCTCCATGTAATTTCCCATCAAGAAATACTTTATATGATTGAATATCTTCGTCGTCATTGGTTGTTTCCGCTTGCCATTCGATCGCTATTGAATAGGGTTTATCCGATCGAATGGCTTGAAGTTTTGGTGCTGGAGGTCGTTCAGGACAAACAACACGGATCGGTTCCGAGACTTTTTCATCGATAAAATCTGGATGTGTGGTTACTGACACTTGAACATCATTTTCCGTACCTAAAATGATTTTTTAAATAAAAACAAAAGAAAAAAAACCGAAATTTGTTACCTGGCTTAAGTCCTGTTAGTTCGTATTCAGCTTGAGTTGGCGGAAGAATTTCTGTTGGTTTCGAATTTAAAATAATTCGATAGCCTTTAATCAAAACTTGATCAACTGAATCGGGCATTGTCCACGATAAACTAACTAATTGTAAGCCAACACGTGTCACTTTTAATAATGGTCGTGGAAGTAAATCAATTAATTGATCGACTTTAGTTGTTTTAACTTCATTCGATTGTGTTCGAGCATATTCAATATCAGTTAGACCTTGGATATGGAGCAAAGCTCGAACAAAAATTCTGCAGAACAAACAAATAATTTAAAAAATCCTTTGATTGTTTTTATTTCGTACGTATATTCATTTCGATCAGATATGCCAGTTAGTTCAAGTGGAGAAGTCTGCGTATGCCAAATATGTTCAGTGAATCCATCTTGTTGCGTACTGAAATATTATTATCGGATGTATTTCGTTAAACTGACTTTCAAAAAGCTTACGATTCATCACTGTTGATGTCCGATGGAAAATCTTGGCCACGTACATGAACTTCATACATAGGAACATAAGCGTCCGATGGCATAGCTCGATCGAGATACCAAATAGCTCGAATCGATGAAGAATTTATTGTTTGAATGTTTAGTTTTGGTATTGGAAGATCTTTTTGTTCCAAAATATTCTAAAAATTGATTTTTCAACAAAAAAAGCAAACGAAAATTTGTTTTATTTTCGTACATGAACTGGTTCATTCGATGGTTCTTTCTGTTGTTTTTGCTCGTATTTTCTTTCCGGCGGTTGAAAATCGACATGCTATTCAAGAATAAAAATAAATAATTACAAAATCTATTAAGATAAATTTAACGTACGACAACATTCGATTTGAAAGTTTCTTCATTTTCAGCTGCTGGAATAACCTCGAGATAACACTCGTGATTTCCTGGCGTAAGATTAACTTGATATTTCGTTGGTTGATGTGGAGAAATCTGCTTTCCGTAAGGTTGATTATCGAGTACGATCTAAATTTTGTGATTAAGAAAGAAAAGAAACGATCATCGTTGACGATTTACTTGATAATATCCGATTGCATCATCAACGCCCGATGATTTTGTTTTCCAGAACAATGTAATACCGTTCTGATTTCGTTTGTAGGAAATTTTTGGTATCGCATTTCGAAGACCTTGAATCTGAAAAACGAACAATTCGAATATTCGACTTTTTTGTCATTTTAAAGCAGATTTTCGATTACAATGGGTAATGTTTCTGTTTTGCGTGGTGGTTCGGCTCGTGGATTGGCAAAGAAATCGAGTTGAACAGCTGAAATAGAAAGAAAAACAAGACGAAGATTTGCATGCATATCTATATATATATTCAGAACTGAAGGAAGATGCGAAGGGTAGAACTATATTTAACATTTGTTTTTTTTTCGTTAATACTATGCGAACATGTAAGAAGTCAATAAATATAAACTAATTAAGAAGTAAACACAAAAAAAAGAAATGTTTTTGTTTTATTTGAAAATTTAGGATGCATTGTTTTTCGTTGAATTTCGTTGAGATCGTGGCGGAAGTTTCGTTGTAAATGGATCTGAAGGCTTTGGTGTTTGTTGCTCATCGTTTGTATTCTGTTGAGTAGTGAGCAAGACGTATTGTTTCGAACGAGTTTCAATTGCTTGTGTTAATTTTTCGAGAAGAATTTGTGCTCGATGTTTAGCATCGTTAGATAAATCTGTTGAATCGTGTTTTGTTTTTCGTCGTCGTCGTTTGGATTTCGATTTAGTTAGATTTTCATCGATGTTCAAATCACTTGCTGAGACATCATTGAAAATCGATGGTGGTTGTTGTTTAAGATTATTAGTTTCGTTATTATCGTTCATATCAATGACATGGACACTTGGCTGGGAAGAGGCTGCAGGAGGAGAAGGAGAGGAAGAAGAGGAAGAAGAACTTTCGATAAATAATTTTGGAGAATATAACCGATTCGAACTCTCTAGAAAATGCACAAAAACAAACAGATTTTAAATAGTGAGCTTATCGTTTGATTAAAGGGTGATTTCAAGATATGAGTCTCTTATCTTCCTGCAAGCCTCTTCATCGGTATGTAAGAAAAACGGGAAAAAAAAAAGAAAAATGACGAATCCCGAAATGAACGAAAAACAAAAACATTTCTTTCGATAGCAAATGTTAGTTGACATACGAGAATAAAAGAGATTCGAACGTACACACACATATGTCTCGAATGACGTTTTGTACACTTACTTTCTAATGGAATATCTGTTGGCATAGGTTCTTCATTGATTGTGATATAAGGAAAGAATTGTGTTGAAACGGGATTCTTAGTCGATGGTTCTAACGGCGAAACAACGGATATAACATTTGATTTACGGATTTCATTCGTATCTGAAATGATTTTGTCATTAAATACTGTTGATTGAAGATCAACTTTCAATGAAATTTACTTTTAAGTTTTGCTTCAACATGTAGTAAATATTTTCTTCGTTGCTGTGCACCGTGAAATTGAATGCCATACATATCAGTAAATCCTTGTTCAGAAATCTTCACAAAAAAATAACGCAAAATAACCATGAGAAATACAAAGTTTGTTTGTTTTTATTACCGATCGTATTTCGATATTATCAACATAAACCAAATATTCACTGACATGATCGCCAATATGTGCCCACATAAGATACAATGTTGTCTGTTCATTTGACAATGCTAAACTGATTAACGGTGCGCCGCTTGGAGTTTCTCGTTTGATTTCGAATGCCTGATGAAAAAGACGGTGAATTTAAATTTAATGACGAAAAATTATTCGTACTCGTCTATTCGATGGAATTGGTTCAGCATCGACAATTTCCGCTTTTGGATACGCAACGATATTTAATTCATATTGTTCACCGCCGGCAAAACCTTCGGCAGAAAATTGAGTATCTGTCGCTGAAATTTGCTTTCGTTGTACGACACCATTAATTATCAATTCAAAATGATCAATTAATTCAATGGCACTTGCTGGTTGAACATCGATTGTTCCAAAGACTTTATTTGGTGGTTGTAAGAAGACACCTAATGTCACACTGCATGAACTCCATAAGGCTCGTTGTTCCTATTTTATTTTCAAAATCAAAGAATATAACTCGCTGTCGACTGAAATTCTAAACTTACATTGAGAAGTTCACGTTCTCGACTTTCCATGACAAATGTTATGCTAAAGAAAATAAGAAAAGTAGAAGAGGAAATGCTCGTGTTCTTCTCTATGTTATTAAAAACTAACCTGCTCGTATAAACACTGCTTGGCAATTTTCCATCTTCGATTGAAACAGCACGTATAACACGTAAACCTGGCTCAACAAGAAGTATGCCTGTATCGGGATCGTATAGCTAAAGAAAATGAAAACAATACTCATTGTCAAGTTCTTGTCTTTCATCAATTACTTGAACGTTATCAAAATATCGTGTTGGAGTTGAACCATCAAGCGTATAGAATGTAGTTGGATATCGATTGGAACGAACAAAATGCAGCTGTGTATTGAAATCACATGTTGTATCCATTTCTTCCAAAATTCTTGGTTCTTGACTTCGTTTTTCTATGATTTTAAAGAAATTAATTAGATTTAACAACACAAAAGTAAGATTTGTGTTTTTTTTACTCTGAGTTCGTATATTCTGTTCGGTATCAACATTAACAATCGCTTCAGTTTGAAATTGATTCGAACGAATAATATATTGTCCTGGCTGAGAAAACGTATGCAATTGATGAATATCGGATACGAGACCCGTCAAATTTCGATCATTAAAATTTTTCTACGAAATAATTTTCAAATAAAATCTCATTAAAATAGAAGAAAAAAGAAAATACTTCATTTGTATCATTCTGTTCGTTTTCAATTGAAATTTCATGATTTTGATTGTGATCAGCCGATGTCCATGAGACTGTTTCATTCTAGTTAGGAATTCGAATGTAAATATTTATCTTTGCAAATGAGAATCAAACTCTACTTGTGCAATATATAAAATCGACGGAATAAATTGTCGATTAGTAATAATAAAAGTATTTCGTCCAAATGGTGGATCAATAAGAATTGTTGTGATCAAACGGTCCTGATCGGAACCAGTAGCACGTTCAAATTCTAAGTTTAAACAAAAAGAAAATCTATAAAAACAAAACTTTTTCTTTATTTTATAAACCTGGATTAGCAAAAAAGAACGTTCCAGGTAAACTGCACTCGACAGCTAGACATTGTCGATTTCTGCCGACAACAGCTCGATCATGACATGAAATTAAATCTTTTAAAGTTGAACCTGGATGCAATTGTATAAGATTTCGAGAAATCGGATGATCGAATTGCCAGAAAACAAAATCGCCAACATTCGTTACAATTGGATGTGGACTAAAATCATTCGTATGAATTTCTCTGTAATGAAAACGTACATCCGGCAGAACGATAATTCTCAATGGTTCAACTGGATCTTGTTGTTTTTTCGTTGAATTTTCATTGATATCCGTTGTAAAATAGAAAATGCCTTCTTGTTGAAATTCTTTCATGAAATAATTCACACTATGCATTTGTGGTTCGAATAGAATATCATCAGCGGCTGAATAATTACCAAATTGATCGGTTTGATAAATTCGAGGAATATTATTCGATGCTGAATCGAACCAAACTTGATCATTTCGATAGATAACTAATGTATCAGGTTTAAATAAATTATTTTCATCATAATTGACACGATGTTGCTGAATGAGGAGAAGAAGGAGAAATGCGAATTAATAAAAGAAAAAAGAAGTTTCTGTTTAGTCTTACATCGATGCCGTTTTCAACAATGACACTGAGCAAGGTACTCTCGCGATTATCTGTTGCCGAAAAATTATAGAGACCATGTTGAGGAATATTTAAAAGAAATGTTTCAAATGTATTAAAATGATCTTGAAATAAAGCATCAGCTTTTGTGCATTGATGTGAAGCTAGAACAAATAGACATTTATCAATTATTCGTTTTTTCTTTCTCGATTCGTACATAAGAGAAACCTAAGATAAAGTATCAATATACAGTTTCTATGACGATGAAGAAATCAAATAACGTCATAAGAGAATTTCTTTTGTTTTCCTCCGAAGTGTTTCTAAGGAGAACGCAACAAAACTACCTCATTCTTTTTTTAGTTAAACATATTTCAATCAAATCAAAAAAGCCCCTTCGAGGTAATTGTTTTCTTACCGCATTCGAATACGCCAGCCGGTCCACCGACAATTTCCGGTACAACCGAAGAAAGTGTATCAATCGTAAGAAAAACGGGAGTCTTGTCTGATTCACTGATTTTCCAGTTGAATTGAACAAGATCTTTCGTATTCATTTGATATACTAAACAAAAGTCACATGAAATCAACTAATTAAAAAGAAATGTTTTCTTATTTGATCATTACCGAATTGATCACTTAGAATCGGTATTTGTTTGATAGTTCGTTTGGGTTGAACGATAATTGTGCCGATTTGATTCGTTGCATTTTTGTAACAGAAAATACCGGTTTCTTCGAATTGATGTGTCATAAAACCAGCATATGATGGTTGTTTTGGCCAAAAGAAATTCTTTCCAGGAGTTTTTAACTAAACACAATCAATTATTGACAAAGAATTGTTCGATTTTTTTTGTTTCGACTACAAACTTCAATCGATTGTCGTTTTTGTTGATCAATGGAAAACGGTTCGATTTGTACGATTGTCTGTTTTCGTTTCGTATTCCATTCGAAAGCAATTGAATCACCTTGATCAATCCAAATTAAATTTGGTTCAATAGTATTATCAGTTATTTTGACATGTTTAACTTTATATGTATCATTAACAATACAAACAGTTATATCTTGAACTTCATTTTTGTCAGTTAAGCGAAATAAAAACGTTGTACCATATTCATCGAATGTTCGAGTAAATTTTCCTTTAGCTAGAAAACGAGTTGATGATTTCTCGTCATCGGGCTCGATAGTATAGAGACCACCTGATACGGGACAAAATTTTTTCTCTTCGATTCGATATGTTGTCCGAGAACTGCCTGTCCAAATAATTTCCAGTGTATCACCTCGATTTAAATAGATTTTTTGACTTTCTCGTTCATCGGTTAAAGTTAATTTGACTTCACATTTTTTTATTTTAAGACAATTGTCTTCGCAATGGTCTTTTGGATATTTGCCATCTTTCAATGCAGATTTTCTTTCTGCCGATGGAATCACACAAAAATATAAATCCATATTTTGTTCTTGAAGTGCTAAGGATAAGAAAATTCGTCGTTCATTCTCCGGTGTACTTTTTTTAATATTATATAATTCATAACCATTCGTAACTGGACAGAAATCGTTTCCGTCTTTGTACACTTGAACAATATCAAGTTCATGTTTACCATCAACTTGAAATTCAACGATCGTATCCGATTCGATACGTTCGGTTGGCATTCGAGGAAATTGACCATTTGTCAACGAAACACGATAGATGGGTTTGGTTTCTTCCTCATTCGGTGTTGTATTGCTAGTTGGTAGATAGCCTTGTAATGAAGCCATTAAAGTTGGCACTAAACAATGATGAAATGTGTATAATTTTATGTAACTTTGTAAAACTTATTGTAATTTTTCAATGACAAATAGAAATGAGAAGTTCAATGAAAAAGAAAACCAACCTTCAACATCTTCCGTTTGAGCTTTTTTCGTTTTTTCGTTTGCTGGACCAACTTTTCGAGTGTTACTAATTGGCTTTCTAACAGATGCTCCACAGCCCATTTTATTGGAATTTACATACACAAATCAGAAAAACGTTACCCAAAGTTCAATGAAATCAATGCAGAATCACTTACAACTTTACACTCTGAAAGAAAAACACGAGCTTAGAAAAATAAAGATCAAATTACAACGAGAGAAATAGAATCGACAAACGATCATAGATAAATATCGAATAAATTTATAAAAAATTTTAAAAAAAAAACTTTTAATATTTATCGTATCGACTCAATTTGTCTCTTATCGACAATAAAGTTGAATGGAAGAAGAAGAAGAAGAGAAGAAAAAAAAAACTTTAATGTTATTCTGCTTCTTCAGGCTTCATGTTCGATTGTTATTTCATTGTTCCTTTTTTAGCATCTCAGTTGCTAGGCAATAATCAATCGAACTTATTAATCTATCCTGTCAAAAGAAAAACACAAAGAAGATTTATCTTCTGCTAAATCACTATCAAATTGAAAATATTTTCCTTTAAAATTATATAAATCTTGTTTGACAAGATTTCAATGTAGATGTCAGTCTACTGTTTCGATGAAGAATTTGCGCAAATTTAAATAATAAAAAATTCTGCAAACGTTTTTTTTTCTTGTTGATAAAATGAATAAAAGCAATGATCTTTCGACAACATCCGAATCGGATAATGAATATTTAGTTGATTCAAGATATTGCCGAACAATATTTCGATGTAAACGAAAAGCTTTGAAAAAGACTATTAAATTAATTCATGGACGATGTGTTGTGGTTTATCGGGGTACAGGAGATCTTTTGCCTATTGCAGCAAAAGATGCCGATCAAAATTGTTATTCTGGTAAATTGAAATTTTTCTTTTTATACAAAAAAGAAAACAATTGAAAATTTAGATTTTGTTTTTATTTGTCATGATCAAAAAGTAAACAAACAACGGCCAGAAATATCAGCCCCATCTCCTCGATCTCATTCCGCTCTACAATATTCATCGGCATCATCATCATCATCAACTGATCATGATGATGTTAATCTATTCAAACAAAATCCATATCCACTTAAATCAAAATCGAATAATAATAATAATTATGAAAGAACACAGATTGTCACAACACCCTCAACAACAAATGAGAAAACTTCATCACATGAAGATATTGATATTGATGAATTATTTCGCACTGATAAATCATTACCTTCGATTGTTTTCTTTCCATCATCATGTAAAAAAACATAAAATCATTAATTCGAATCACTTGTTCTCCCCTTCCTTCCTCCCTCTGAGTTATATACGTCGCTCATAAAACAAATCAAGCGAATATAATCCCTGTGAGAAATAAAACGAAGTACACTATGCACATTATCATTTCATAATATTGAATATAATTTAAAAAATGAAAAATGATGAAAATTTTGTTTCAAAACAAGAAAAGACGTTCTACATGATAAAGAAATCACTTATGAAACATCAGTGGATCTCTGAAAGAATTTCTTTGGTCTAATAATTATTCCGTTTGTTGTATTTCCTATAGCTTTCATTCGACTTATTCTAATGAATTGTTAGTTTGTGAGTGAGAGAAGAAATCAACATTTAAGGTCAAAAATAATTGCCGAAACTTTAGAACAGATGTGTTTTTCATGTTAAAAATCAGTTATTTAGTCAAGGAAATACGTCAAACAACAAATTTGAACAAAGATAAAATAATTTTTATCGAGTCCTCTTCATTTTAACTTGTATTTAACGTTAGTAAATCATTACAGTGAAATAAAAAAATGTTTCTTATCAGTTTGATCTTCTTACATTTGATCAATGCTCATCCTCAATTCAATCTTTATTATACAGATGAAGTATATCAAGATGACAATGGGTTTTATCATGACTGTTTACGCGTAACGGGAATGGAGGACTCGGAAAAGGAAGAATTTGATGTGGGAAGTTTCTTCTATTGCTTTAGTGAATCTCCATCACAGTTTCATATCAATATTGATAAAAGCATTTCAAAGTTTACATTTGATCAACTTAAACAGAACAATATCTCCGTTCAACAGTTGTTTAATTGGTCAGCACCGATTGATCTTATTGAAAATTATCAAATTTATTTAAACAAAATTTCATTAACATTTACAAATCAAACATTTTACAATTGTTCTTTACAAAGATTTGGACTACAATGTCAATATGAATTGGTCTATTATCCGTTGAATTATCACAATTTAACATTATACAATATAATTCATGAAACTTCTCTTTTGGTTGACAGGCAAACGCAGATATCCACCTGTTATGTTCATTTGAAATGTGATTATAGTACAACATCAATTTGTTTGGATTGGACAGATATTTGTAACGGACAGATTAATTGTCTAAATGATGGAATCGATGAAAAAGATTGTTGGCAACTGGAAGTGAACCAATGTAATGATCATGAATATCGATGTACAAATGGAATATGTATACCAAATATCTTTTATGATGATAATCTATATAGTCACGATTGCCTGGATAAGAGCGATTATTTCTATCCAAGTCCATCGTGGGGATTTGGTTGTACAGATCGTATCTATGAAGGATTTGGATGTCTTGATAGAATTTGTGACATGGAATATTTTACAAGTTCTTGCGAGAAAGGTCGAGATAAACTAATATATGACACTCAACATCTACAATTAGTTTCTTCGAGTACAACATCTTACCATTGTTGGTTAGCTGTCATATGTTTTATTAATAAGCCAAAATCAACTGATTCAATGTGTCAAATATTTTGTCAACGCAATTCATGTTTAGATATTATTCAAAGCAATTGTTCTGATCTCATATTTTATCCTAATTTTCCCGTTTTATTTGGAAATATTTATTTCGCTTATAACAAAACTGATGCATCTTATTGGAATACGATATCTCCTGAATTTGTTCATATGTGTTATCAGACAACTGATTATGATTCTTTCTTTATGAATATAGAAAAAAATATCATTTGGAAGTGCAATATGTGTTCGTATTCAACAAATTATGTCAATTGATAGTTGCACGTCTTATTCATCAAGACAATTGTTGCATCACTGTATTTTATCTAATTTAAACGATTTGTTAAAACAATATCATCGTCCTTATAAATACAACAATGAGATTTGTAATCGAACTCAAGTATATCAATGTTGGAATTCTTCGAAATGTATTTCAATTTATCGTCTATTCGACCGAAAGAATGATTGTCCTTACATGGATGATGAAAATTTAAATACGATTCGTAGTATTAATACAAATATTATAAATATCTTAAACAAAACACATTATAAATGTCCAGGAAAAGACAAATACGTTTTGTATCGTTCACAGCGTTTTGCCGATTATCAGTGCGATAGTGCGTATGATTTTATCGAACAAGAACAGAGTACATTGATTAGTTATCTCGAGAATAATATAGTGTTTGATCATATTTGTGATGGATACTCTGAATTATTGCCCATCTCGATTGGTGATCAAAATTATACTGATGAAACTGAATGTCAATATTGGCCATGTAATCATGTTTACACTCGATGTAACGATGAATGGAACTGTCCTACAATTGAAGATGAAATCGGTTGTCCTGATTATTATTCAATGTCAATGAACTTTAATTGTTCATCTCCCAAACTTTTATGTGTTTCAAAGAAAACATATGAAGTTAATTGTTTATCCAGTAATAAAATCGACGATGGTCATATTGATTGTCTCGGTGGTACAGATGAATTATTATGCACATTAAAATTTCCAAGACCAGTAACAGCAGAAAACTACTATAGTAATTATAATTATTTTCATTGTATGAACAACAATTCACATTTATGTATATCGTACGAACAATTATGTGACGGAAACGATGACTGTGAAGATGGCAATGATGAACAGTTTTGTTCTATGTCTTTTCCTGCAGTTAACGAAATACTTTTTCCAAATTATGTTCGTTTTAGATCCTATAGAGTTAATGAAATCGGAACATTCTCAAATGTTTTTTCAATAGAAAATAAGGAAACTACAATGATTTCCAATTCATTTCCGATTCAATCATCTTTTCGTGATAGATATCATTGTCAACTTGGTTTACCTGTTCGCGTTCGATTAAATCACAAAAATCAATCATCAACATTATCCTGTTTTTGTCCACCTAATTATTATGGTTCACAATGTCAATATCAAAATCAACGAATCAGTCTTGCATTAAGATTCCAAGCATTTTCTGATTCTCATCGAATATTATTCGCGATTGTAATCTTACTCATTGATAATACAACTGAAAAAGTTATTCAGTCAGCTGAACAACTAACCTATTTATCTGCAATTGATTGTCAGAGAAAGTTTAATGTTTATTTACTTTATGGAACTCGACCAAAACAATCCGAAAGAGAATATGCAATTCATATTGATATTTATGAAAAAGAAACATTAAAATATCGAGCTAGTTTTCTTTATCCAGTTCAATTTCCATTTTTACCTGTTCATCGTTTAGCTTATCATATTCAACTTCCATCAACCGAAGAACAAGATCACAGTTGTTTGAACAGCCAATGTGTTCATGGTAAATGTATGAAATATTTGAATAATCTTCAAAATTATACATTTTGTCAATGTGATCGAGGTTGGACAGGAAAATATTGTAATATCTCTTATGATTGTCAATGTTCATCAGATGCTAAATGTCTTGGTGTTTTATCTAATCATCGATCGATCTGTTTATGTCCTCCAAATAGATACGGCTCTCGTTGTTTCCTAGATGATTTAATATGTCAAATAAATGGCAATTCTACATGTCTGAATGATGGTAAATGTATTTCAGATGAAAATCATCTGATGTCCAATCAAAAGCTGCAATGCCTTTGTAAAAGTGGATATAGTGGAGATCGCTGCGAAATCAAAGTTGTTCAACTTAATCTTACTTTTGAACACCTGATCATCCGAAAACAAAAGCATGTTTTTATTCATTTTCTTCATGAAAAAGAGAAGTTGCAGTATGTATATATTTTTTTTCTTCAACATTTATCCTCTCCTTGTTTTCATAGGTCAGCTCATCAGAAACTATGGCCAGTAGGAAGAAGGTCTACCTTTCGTATAGTAGCACTGCAAAAAGATTTCATCATAATCCACTGGTCGAAACCTTTTTACACAGTTTTTGTCGAGTTAGCAGAAAACAATTTTTATTTAATACATTTTCAATTTGAATATAACCGATCAGCAACCCTCAATAAAACAATTCGATCATCTGACTATTGTTCACATGTCAATGAATTATTTAATCAAACGATTCGTCAATGGCATTCGATTCGTCAAATCAAATATTATCATTTGCTATGTCAAAATCAATCATTGAATCTGTCTTGTTTTCGTGATGACAAACATTTATGTGTTTGTTATGATTTCAATGACAAACGTTTATCAAATTGTTTTGAATTTGATTTTAATCTCAAATATGATTGTCCTCATCGTAGTGTTTGTGAAAATGATGGTGTATGTATTCAAGATGATAAATCTTGTCCAACAAGTTCGATATGTCTTTGTAAACCATGTTATCATGGTCGACGATGTCAATATCGAACAAGTGGATTTGGATTATCACTTGAAGGTATTTTAGGCTTACAAATTCTCCCAATGAAAAGTCTTTCCAAACAACCAACAATAATTCTAACAAGTTTTGCGTTAATACTTCTATTTATGCTAATAGGATTGGCAAATGGCATCGTGTCATGGGTAACATTCAAGAATAAATCGATTCGTGAAGTTGGATGTGGTTTATATTTGTTAACATTATCTATCATATCAATTATTTTAATGATTGTATTTCAATTGAAGTTTATTGTTCTTCTTTTAACTCAAATGACAATTTTACAGGATGGCTTGTTTCTGAAAATGCAATGTCATTCATTAGATTATCTTATTCAAGTTTGTCTTTGTTTAGATCAATGGT
>ERZ778026.973-NODE-973-length-39397-cov-101.443292_pt1 | contig 39397 bp, 58 predicted proteins | sample MGYA00375756_ERZ778026 | MGnify/ENA primary metagenome ERZ778026 (study PRJEB29350, sample SAMN05389820) | bioreactor metagenome | isolation source: Ammonium sulfate bioreactor | place: South Africa: University of Cape Town | collected 2014-02-18 ... | reverse complement strand
CACACAAACACATACGCACATTCATTCATTGAATTCTCCCTTGTAAAGCGGTTTTGAAGTGTCGGTTTTCTTTATCATCTTATTTAGGTTCTTTGTATTGTCAATTTCTTATTTGTCATTCATTCATATGCAGCTAGTGATTCATTAGAAAGTCAATCGCCTAATAGTAGCACGCAATTGACATCAGTTATAGTTGCATTAATATTCTATGGTTTCGGTTTACTAGTTGTTTATCGATATTATCAAACAGGGTTACTTCTCGTAAGATTCGATTGTTCACTTTTTTTTGTTATGAAATTTTTCGATTTAGTTTTCTATTCTTGGTGTCATTGCAACTGTTCTGACTGGTGTACTTATTACTCTTCTAGTGACACGAATTGTACATATTACAAAGCACGAAGGACTTGTATCCGCTGGCCTTATCGTTGCAATTATTTTCGTGTCAATCAGCTGTTTTGTTTTCTTACTACAAGTAAAAATTCTCAATAGTAGTAGTCGTAGGAAAAGAAAGATTTTCTTCATGTTTTTCAATAGATCGTCATTACTCGATATACATTTCAGTTGTTTTATTTATTAAAACGTAACCGTCGTCTAACTATTGAACAAATTTAATTCAAACTATTTTATAAATACTTTTAATGTTGTTCATTCTTTTTTTGAAGAAATATATTTCAGCAGTCTCTTGTGATTATCAAGCAGAAAATTCGTTCGCTTGCTTACAATGAATAGAAATAACGATATGAAAAAAGAATCCTAATTAGAATAACTCCTATTGCGTGCTATCAGCCGGCAAATAGCACGAATAAAAGATGTTTTTAATGAGATCATGTCATCAAAATCGATTTAATAATTCGAAATGTTTATCAATCGATGGAGATTCATCGGAAAAGAATAATTGATTTTTATAAACAATCGTATTCGTCGACGATGATAAATACTTTGATAGACGTTCATATTGTTCAGTATGATATCTTTTATATGGATTCGATGAATTGATTTGAAATGGTGTAACATATAGTTCGAGTTCGATGTTATAAAATGAAAGAGTTTGAAGAAGTTTTTCGTCAGTTGGCCATATCATCGCTCGTTGCCCATTGTTATGACCGCCATCGAGCCAAATCATTTTACGAAAACGCGAAATCAATGAAGATAATTGATCGGTTGAATTTTTTAAACGAACCGATGTTAATTCCGAAAGAATTTGATTGAGAACAACACAACCTTTACTAAAACCAATTAATGTTATATCCGATGATGACGAAATTTGCTCATCGAACGAACGTAAATGACGAAGAGCACGACAATCATTTGTATCATAATCCAATGGATCACCGTATTCATTTGTCGACGGTAGAAAATTTGAATATCTATTATTCAAAAGACAACTACTAAATATAGATGCTGAGGAATCGTTTACGACCTTGAAAAACTATCATCTTTCATTTGATTTGGTCGAATGATTACAATGGTACAATTTTGAAATCGACGACAGAGAATTTCTCCAGTTGAAATCAAATTCCAACGTTTATACGGCGAACTGTTCATTCGTTCGGGTAGATCCTACACTGATTCGAATAAACACAAGATGACATTTCGAAAATTTCGTCAATCTACTTGAATATCTCCACCGAAATAATAAACAATCGTTTTCGTTTGATCATTCGGAAAAACAACGAGATCATTTGCTCGATTTTCGTAGCCTCTCACTTTTTCCATCAACCGATAAGTCAAATTCTTCACTAGACTACTCATTCGTATTCAAATCTAGCAAGAGAACAGAAGAAAAACAAACAAATTTCCTTTCACTTATTCTTTGGGTATATATTTTACAGATAGATTTCTATACAAAAGAAACTTATTCGGATACAATATGTTTACGCTTTTTTTTCTCTGTCTCACACACACCCTCGTTCTCTGTTTTATCTTCAGTTTTTTTTCAAAAAAAAAGAAAGAAAACAACCAAAATAAGTCTTTTTTTCTACACGCACAAACAAATAAACAAACAAACAAACAAATACGGTGAGAATATATATATCTAAGAAGTGCAAGGATAGATTTGAATATAAACAAACAAAAAAGAAAACAAAGTATGAATTTCTCTTCTCTCTCTCTCTCTCAGTGTGTTATTAACCATCGAAACCGAACACATCATAATCAGGTTTGACATCATCCGTTGATTTATACGAGCCACGATTGATATTACACTTTCGTTTACTCGAATATTCATCATGATTATCACCGCCTTCTAACTCATCGAATTTTCTAACAATTCCCATTTGTTGTTTTCGATTGGCCGATGAAATCGATTTGATTGTAAACATTTGTTCATTATCATCATCATCTTCGGCGATATCTTCGACATTGACGGCAAGATCTTGTTCTTCTTCATCGAACATTTGCTCGTCATCGGTAATACCTTCTTCCAATTTCAATTGATTATTATTCGCTAAATTATTATTGTTATTATTGTTAATTGTTTTGCTCTTCTCTTCCAATTCATCATCGGCATAATCACGAACATCGTCCTCGTCGTCGATTTCATTGGTTTGATAGTGTCGTTCGTCGTAGGACTCCTGTTTCGGTTCGTGAACGGCGAACGTATGTCGATCGAGCAGCCGCGCCGATGTAAATTGTCGATGACAAATCGGACAACGGAAATCATCTTCGTGTTGTTCATCGTCTTCAGCACCCGATGAAACGCCGATGTATCGATGTTGCAACGAAGCAGCACGTCGTTGCGGTCGTCGAGCGGCTGCAGTCGGCGAATTCAACGTCATGTTCGTCGTTGGCGTGAGAGAATTTCGATGTGTTCGTGTGACATGCGCTCGTAGATCGGCTCGAGCAGCGAACATGAGACCACATTCGCTGCATTGGAATGGGCGCGTGCCACGATGTTTGTTCATGTGATCTTCGAGTTGTTGGCTCGTGTTCGCCGAGAATTCGCAGTTTGTACACGAATGAATCGTTTGACCTTTGTGCGTTTTGCCGTGCATTCGAAGCGAATATTTATCGGGAAAGTCTTCGTCGCATTTATTGCACGAGAGCGGCTCGGATTGACGAGCGTGCTGTTTGCCGATGTGGTAGCGAAGGTCGGACTTTCGAGCCATGACCGATGGACAATATGAACATGGAAATGACGGCTTTTCGGCTTGATGGGTGAGCATGTGAGCTTTCAAGCTATTGCTTTGAGTAAAACGAAAATTGCAGATTGTGCATTGATACGGCCGTTCGCCTAGAACGATTCGAATGGATTTCGAATGTATATTGCGTGTCTCCTACCGGTATGTACACGTAAATGTCGTTTGAGTTTGAATGTATCCGGACTGCAGTACGAACAATGCGGACAAGCATAGGGTTTTTCCTAGAAGAAAATGTTGAAATCTTGAGGATTTTTATGCGAAAATTAGGTCACATACGCCTGTGTGTGTACGAATATGTCGACGTAGTTTGCTCAATTCGACGGTTGCGTAACCACATTCATCACAACGATGTGGTTTTTCGAGTGTGTGTCTGAAGAGAAAGGGCTCGGATTTGTTGGTTTTTTTAGGAAAGAATTTACTTGTAACGAACGTGTCGAATAAGTTCGCCACTGGTTGTGAACGAAAACGAACAAAATTTGCACTAGAAGAAAGTAAATTACGGGCGAATTGAACTGACGAAGAATTTTACTTGAAATGGTTTGACACCTAAATGTGTATTAACATGATTTGTTAACTGAATCGTTGTCTTAAACGAACGATCACAATAAGCACCTGAAAGAGAACCGAAATTTATCAAACAAAACTCGATATTTTCTCGGAAATACATTTATGTGGTCGTTCAGTCGAATGAGATTTCAAATGTCGTTGTAAAAGATATTTCTTTGTTGTTGTATAATTACTAAATACCGACAAAATCTTCGAATAAAAAAAAACAAACAAAATCTTTCTATCAGCTATTACCAATAGGAACACATTAGTTTCTCCATTGATTTGCCACTATCACTAATCGTACTATTCCGTTGCGGCGTAGTCGTGGTCGTTGTTGGTGTAGCTGGCGTTGATTTCGACCATTTTCTTTGTGTGCCACCGATTTCTCTGCAATAAAAAAAAACCGAATCTTGGCTTTGTTGATGTTTGTTATTCGTACCCGAAATCGTAAACGGAATCGCCCGATCGATTTGATTGATTGGGTTTGTATTTTTTCGGATGATTTTCTTCTTCATCATCGGTGGCATCGCCTTCTTCTTCGTCGTCGTCGCTCGGAGCATTCTGAGCGTTCCATTCTTCGTCATCATCGTTCGAACGCGTACGTTTCGGACGACCACGAGCTTTGTTCGTTTTTTTCGGCTCGTCTTTGATCGGTGTTGGTTCAGTATTTTCGAATTCTTCGTTTTCTTCATCTTCAGCTGAATCAACGAATTTGACAGCTTTCGTCGTACGTGTAGATGTTCGTGTTGCCATTTACGAGAAAACGGAACGAGTTTGCCTTTTTTTATTAAATAATAGAACTGACAAAAAAAAGAAAATACAAAAAGAAAGCTCTTTGTTCGTATTCAATACTGCTAACGATATATCAGCTAATAGAAATTCAATCGGCATAGATGTCGCCAGACTATAAACAGAGGCGTTCGCGGTTAAGCAGTGAAAATGTGATTTTTTATTGTGTTTGTTTTACTCTACATATATTAACAAGAAAAAAAAAGAGATTGTGACAGAGAGTTTTAATCAAAGCAGTCGTCGAGACCAGCAGCCATGGATTGCATATGTTGTTTGTAGATGCACATGAATTTCGCAATGAATGCTTCGAGATGAAAGATTTCTTTCGAACCTTGTCGAAGACGATGCTCGTATTCGGCAGCAATTTGAGTGATTTGAGATTTTAGTAGATCATCACAGTTTGCTAACAGTTCATTGAGTAAACCTTTGAATATGACTTCAGCTGGAATACAATGAGCAATTAATTCGTAGAGACGTTCACGAGCTTCTAAAATTCTACATAAATAACAACGAATATTTGAATTATTTTGCCAAGAAAAACTTCTTCTTCTTCTCTACCGTTGTGGTGTTTGTTGTTCACCGATCATTCGAGCTGTATCACGAAGATAAACTTCCCAATCAGGTTCAATTATTGCTTGATCTTTGGTTAATGGAATCCTATGAATAAAACGAAACAATTGAATATATTCGTGTAAATAAACATTCGTTTACTTTTGCGTGACACATGTTTGTAACATAAGTAAAGCTCGTCGAAGATTTCGTTGACTTTTTTCTCCGATACGAACGGCTAAATCGACTGGCAATTGAATACCTTCGAGTGTTGCTACTTTTCTTAAAACACCACTAATCTAAAAGTGAAATTTTGCGATAAAATAAACAAATGTTTTCTTTTTCTTGGTAATGAACCTCGTCGATCGTTGGTGCAGCAACTCGAACAGCTAAACAACGACTTCGAATAGCTGGTATAACACGTGATGTTGAATTACAGCAGAGAATCAATCGACATGAACCAACATATTTCTCCATTGTTCGACGAAGACCATGTTGAGCATCACGAGTTAATTTGTCGACTTCGACAATGACGATAACTAAATAATTTTAAAGTAAATGAAATCAATTTCAATCAAAGTCAAAACCTTTGAATGATCTTTGTTCCGAACTGTTGATCTGTTTTGTTTGTGCAATAGTTTTAATTAACTCTTGAATAACAACTCGATCATAAATTCCAACATCACTAAATCATTTTTCGAGTTTTTTCCTTCGTCATTTGTCAAACAATGTTTACCTTGGATTAACTTGTGTATGAAAATTACTACCGATGGTCGTTATTTCGACTTTTTTCTTCGATGGAGTTTCATATTCATGATTTTCGATCCGTAACGATTGAACACCTTCGCCATAGAGTGCATGAAGTAAACATGAAATACGTGTTTTCTTGCCCGAACCACTCGGACCAAAGATAAGAAAATGTGGAAAATCTCCACTAGCGACGATTGTTTTTAATAATTCAGCTTGGCTCAATTGATAATCAAGTTCATCGAATGTTTTCGGACGATATTTATCACACCAGAGACTCATTTTAAAGTTATTTCTTTTTCTTCTGACTGACTTTGTGTGCGTGCACAATCGAATCGAATATAGACGAGAAAGAAAGAGAGAAAACGAAGATTTTCTAGTCGAACATGTGCGACATCGTTTTTATTTTTCATAAGCAAAACAAAAATTTCTACAAAAAAAAAAGAAGTTTATTCTAAATATCGATTGAAAATCGATTCGTATTTTTCTTGTTCGCCCGATGTTTTCTTCGGTTCACCATTTTTCGCTACAAATGCATGTAGTTCATCGAATGTTGCTGTACCAGCTTCGATTTTCTTGCCAATATCAGTCTGTCCATAGGATGCATAACGTTGTTCAACTAAATTGTCGAATTTCTTCTCTTCAACTAATCGAGCCATTTTACGTAGAGCTAAAGCAAAACAATCCATGGCACCGATATGTGCAATGAACATATCCTGAAGATTAGTCGATTCACGACGAACTTTACAATCGAAACTGTAGAACAAAGATAACACAAAAACAAATGAATAGAATAGTTTTTACTTTAAACCACCGGGAGCAAGTCCTCCTTGTGCAATAATTGTTCTCATAACAAAAGCACAATCACGAAGGTTCATTGGAAATTGATCTGTGTCCCAACCGAGCGATGTATCGCCGGTATTCGAATCAACGGAACCGAGCATGCCGTATTTCGATGAAATTTCGATATCATGTTCGTAGGAATGACCAGCGAGAGTCGTATGATTGGGTTCGATGTTGAGCTGAAGAAATGAAATGTGAATACGGAAAGTTTATAGTTTTTGTTTTGGTATTTACTTTAAAATCTTTGTCTAAACCGTAGTTTTTGAGAAAACCAATGACAGTTTGAGCATCATAATCATCTGAGAAAATAGAATTGACTTGTAAAAATCGAATTCAACTTATAAATAAATATGTTTACATTGATGTTTTGTTGGTTCTTTTGGTTTGGGTTCGATTAATAATTGACCTTTGAAGCCAATCTTTTTCTTATGTTCAACTGCCATTTTAAGAAATGCAGCGAAATGATCTAATTCTTTTTTAACATTAGTATTCAACAATGACATGTAACCTTCACGACCACCCCAGAAAACATAATTTTCACCTCCAAGTTCATTTGTTACTTCCATAGCTCTGAACAAAAAAAGTGACGAATAATGAAAACAAAAACAAACATCGAAAGATTGATCGCGTACTTTTTCACTTGAGCAGCTGCATATGCAAAAACATGTGCATCTGGATTCGTTGCTGCACCATTCATATATCTCGGATTTGTAAATAAATTAGCTGTACCCCATAGACATTTGACGCCTGTTTCTTTTTGTAATTGTTTAGCTAATTGAACGATTTCGTCGAGATTTCGTTCGGTTTCTTCGAGTGTTTGTCCTTCAGGTGCTATGTCACGATCATGAAATGTATAATATTTCACACCGAGTTTAGTAAAAAATTCAAATGCAGCTCGAAGACGACCTTTAGCAACTGTTAACGGGTCGACATTCGAGTCTTCCCATGGACGATCGAGTGTTCCCGTACCAAACATATCAGCACCAAGTGCACGAAATGTATGCCAATAGCAAACAGAAAAACGGAGCCATTCATGCATTGGTTTACCTAAGATAACTTCATCTTGATTGTAATGTTTGAATACAAGAACATCGTCAACTGACGCTTGTGGATTGTATTTAATCGGTTTAATACCAACGAAAAACTCTCTATTTTCGCCAGACATGTTTTTTTTTATTAGTATACGGATGGGAATTAAGAAAATGAAATATGCAAGCCTGTAAAACTGCAGAATTAGCTGTATTTATACATGTCGGGAGGCGTGTTTAAATCTAGTTTTCGAGGCACAGAAAAAAAAAGAGAAAAAAAAACAACATTCCACTCTATTACGTCGATTTATTTCGACGTGTAATCGAACGAAAAATAAATTGATTGGTTTATTAAACATTTAGGCTCGTTATACGTTTGGAGATCAACATGTCGATCATTCAAAATAGTATTGAATCCAAACACTATTTACGTATTTTTGATTAATTAAAACCTTTTTTTTCACTATCTCGATACTATCATTTACATTTTTGACCCCTCAATAGTGCACATTCGAAAACATTCATGTATCTTTTAAATGTTTAAATATAATAATGGTAATAACAACAGAACGAAGAAAAAACGGCAGTGTGCCGACAGAGGCCACTAGTATCCATAGTAATTAGATGAATAATAATTAAAATATACAATAATCCTTTTAACTTCTAAGAATAAAGTGTATGATGTGTTAGAAAAATGAATTATATGTAAAGAAAAAACTTGAATTAATTGAAGGAATTAGTTATCCAATGACTATCGAATCTCGACGATGGCCGTATGACATCCAAATAAAAATGGATGAACTAGATCTTATGTTTCGTATCGTCTTGTATTTGTGTGCATATCATTTGTGTCTTAAGAAACCTTAGCTATTTCAATTTGATTTGAATCGTTTTTTTATTATTTTAGTTCATAAAGTTTCCCCGTCGAAACAATGACGAAGGGTACACAATCATTCGGTAAACGTAACTGCAAGACCCATACATTATGCCGTCGATGCGGTCGTTCATCATATCATTTACAACGACAACGTTGTGCAGCATGCGGATATCCATCAGCTAAAACACGTAAATATCAATGGAGTGAAAAAGCTCGTCGTCGAAAAACAACCGGTACTGGCCGTATGAAACATTTGAAAATTGTCTTTCGTCGATTTCGAAATGGCTTTCGTGAAGGCACATTAGCTAAATCTCGTAAAGGACAACGTCAAGGCGCTGGTGCATCAGCAGCAACAACAGCTCCAGCTACAACAAGCAAATAGAAACACGTTATGAAAGTATTGTTTTGTTGTAAAATCATGGGGTAAAGTTTACCATTTATAGAAGAAGAAATTGAAATAAAAACAAAAAAAACACCGTTTGTTTAATTGTTTTACTTTGTTTTTTTTTTCGTTTCATATAGACCCAAAGCAGAGAGAAATCGAGGGAAGCAGGAAAAAAAAAGAAGTCGATAACGCAACAAGGATGAACAAATTTTAGTCTCGTTCGTATGATCGACTAAATGATTAAGAAAATAATTTCATTGACGTTCTGAGTTGCGTAAGGCAAAACAAAGGCTTCTCATGGTTAGAGTTTGTCATCAAGATTCAGGCCATTATTTTCATTGTTTATTAATAATCACTGAAGCCGATGTTCATTCGTCTCTTCCTTCGCTTAGATTCGAACTCATCAATTCTCAGTCGTTAATCAAACGACTTAATTTTCTTATTTCGTTGTTCTAGATGGATATGATCAATTCTTTAAAAAGTAAAGCACTCGATGTCGCTCGTTGGGTGACACCTGTGCTAACCAATTCACAATTTCGTGAAACCGGCGTTCTAACTGCCGAAGAGTTCGTTGCTGCCGGAGATTTTCTTGTTCATCATTGTCCAACATGGAAATGGGCAACAGGTGATGAAAGTAAAGTGAAAAGTTATCTACCCAAAGAAAAACAATTCTTAATCACACGTAATGTACCTTGTTACAAACGATGTAAACAGATGGAACACAAAGATAATTTGGAGAAAATTGTCGATGAAGAAAATGGCGATGGCGGTTGGGTTGATACGCATCATTATGCCGATAGTACAGTCACGGAAGCTCGTGAACAGGCCGGACAAATCGAATCGGCTACAGACAAACTTGCACGAACAACTGTCGAAGATAATAATGATGACGATGACGATGAACCCGCTGATATGGATGAATTAGAACGAATGGGAGCTGTCAATGAAGATCCATCCGAAGCAACGCCAACAACGAAATCATCTGCTAGTGCATTGACAACCGATGACAATGTTCCCGGACAAAACACATTACAAACTCGTACATACGAGTAAGAATTTTGTTTGTTCATTGATTTCTTTTTTCGAAAATTTTGCTTGATCGTTGTTTAGTTTGAATATTACCTATGACACGTACTATCGAACTCCTCGTCTTTGGTTGAGTGGTTACGATGAAAATCATAAACCATTGTCTACCGAACAGATGTATGAAGATATCAGTCAAGATCATGCGAAGAAAACTGTCACCATGGAACAACATCCGCATTTGCCGGGCACAGGACCCATGGCGAGCATTCATCCATGTCGACATGCTGATGTCATGAAGAAATTGATTCAAATGGTCGCCGAATCGGGCAAACAATTAGAAGTTCATATGTATATTATGATTTTTCTTAAATTCGTACAAGCAGTCATTCCAACAGTCGAATATGATTACACACGTCAGTTTAATTTATAAAAAAAAAGCCACAAAAAGCAAGCGAACATATGCGTCATATTTATAACTTAAGTCATCATCATCTTTTTCTTTTTCGTCAACACAGTGAAATAATTCAAATTATCTAGTTCATTCTTTTTCTGATTTGCCGATGATTTTTTTTTCTTATTTCTATTTTTGTTGTTAAACCAGAAAAACAAACAAATAGCATCGATTGAGGTCCTTTTATTTTGTGCTCTCGTTCTCTCTCTCTATATATATGTATTCTTTATTTAATAAACTTTCTGTATGATAAAAAGAAAACGAAACGAAATGACCTAATGGCCGATATGAACGGAGACAAGAGAGAGAGCGAGCGAGTAAAGTTTGCATTTACTCGAGTCATTTTATCCTTTCGTTGGTTGTATGAAGCACGAAATGTTCGTTCTTTTGCTTTTACTTACCATTCAATTATCGACACAAACTGTAACTGAATATCAACATTTAGGTTTGTTCGAAAGCAGAAAAAAAAAGATTATTAAATGGAAATCTTTCAGGTCGACCTTGTCATGTTAATCATTGTGATGATGAACATGTTTGTGTCAGAAGAAAAGATATTGGTTTACGATATCGTTGTGTACCGAAAATTTATTTTAAACATCAGTAAATAAAAAATATTTTGAAGAATTATTGAAAGAAAAACGTGTGATTTTAGTCCGGAGAAAATCGCTGAATGGCATTTAGATCCATCGATTATGGATGAAATTGTCGATGCAACAAATTGTCAATCATGTTTAACTGAACCATTGGATTATGTTTGGTAGAACAGATGATTTTTGTTCTCAAAGTTCTTTTCTTTTTACTATTATCATATGATTTAGCGGAACAGATGGACGTGTCTATCGTTCGCCGTGTTATGTCAATTATTTTAATTGTTTATCAGGTGATAACGTGGAAATTGCATGTAATAGAGAATGTCCGTGCAATCCGACAAGTAGAATTTATAGATAGTTAAAAGAAGATAAATGATGTGTTTGTTTGCAAAATTTAGATGAAGAAGATTCGAATTGGGCAGAACCGATTGATGAACCTACGAATCGGTAAAAAGAAAAATGTCGATGTACAAAGAGATTTGAAGTTTTTTTCTTTTGTTCTTGTTGAATAAATAGAGATCCCTTAGAAGATGAGAGTCCTGATGATCCTAGAGGAAGTATGCTGTTTACTTATTCAGATAAAATTCGTTTATTTACTTTTCAATTAAGAATTTGATCAATGTCCTCGATCGGTTCATCATGAATTACGCAATCGTTTTTTCGATTGGTTTCATCAGATCGAAAAACTCGAACATAAAAGTCAATACTACGGTAGACATTAAAACGAACATTTTCAAAATCACATGTCTTTTCGGTAGATTCTATTGACAATTGTCATCCAATTGTATCCTATATGTTTCATCATTTCGATCTCACCAATGATTCTCAATTGAATGATGACGAATTAGATAGTATCGAACATTTAAAAGACGAACAATGTTCGGATATATTCTTCCAACGATGTGATCGTGATAATGATCATCGTTTGTTTTCGAATGAATGGTGTGATTGTTTCAAATATGCTCGTAATGACAAAACAAGAACAAATAAAATATCAAATATTCTAGTTTTATTTTTTAGTTCTACCATGTGAATTGCATAATGTTGATTTAGATAGAGCATTTTGGAATAAACCACTCGAAGGTGTATTTCGCCCACGATGCACTGAAAATGGGTATTATGCAGCTCGGCAATGTAATACAGAAACACCACGAGAATGTTGGTGTGTAGATAAACACGGTATCGAAGTTGAAGGCACACGACAAGATGATGATCATATGCCTCAATGCGGTATGTGATAAATAAAAGTTCAATAAAACAACTCATTATTATTTGTGTATGTTATTTTAGATGATATTGAAGATCATCGTACGAGAAAATAAAATATCATATGCAGACAGACAGAAAGACACAAAAGGACATTTAATCGGTTTAACCACAATTTATGAATTGATCATTTTTTCTATGATTTTTGCTTTGTATGAAAAAGAAAGTGAGACCAAAAGTTAATGATTTTATGTTCTCTATTGACACTGTTGATGACGTCTAGCATACTATAACACGTTCAAGTCTGTAACAAATACATTTTTTCCTTTTTTTTGCATACTAACTGTAATTCAATACGCTATACGGATAAGAAAATCATAAAGTAAATTCAAAGTATTGTATATATATATATTTTTTCTGAAAATAGTAAATCAAAGAGCATTCAGTCAAAGTCTATTGTAATAGCAAAAAGTAAAAGATCACCGTCATTGTTACTGACGTAGCACATTCGTTAACCTTTCAATTCGATTAGGGTATGTAATTGCTTAACGTAGACGTGAATAATGATTTAAATTCCTTCATCTGTTGAGTAGGCGTTATAATTTCAGAATTACTTCATGGTATTTATCCACATCTGAAGAGAAAAATAACACTCCGAACGAAAGAACGAAGACATACTTATTAAAAACGCGTCGTATTTTTTTGCATCTCATTCTCTCCCTCACTTTCTATTGTCAATATACATTTCAAAAATGATCTACTCGTACGTTTTAAAAATTCTACTCCTACTTCTATTTATTATCAATCTAATATGTGCAGCAAATTGTTCGAACTCCTTCCACAACAATGAACAATCATTCGTAGACAAACGATCATCTCAACGAATGCCTTTAACCAAAAGTCAGTCACGTGATAATGTTATTGAACTACTAAGAAAAGCTTATCGACAAGGATGGAAACCCAACTTGAAACACTATATTCCTGGTTCACGATTTGGTCGACATCGTTAATTTAGATTTTATGTTCTTTTTTTTCTCGCTTTCCGTTTTTTTATTTACTCCTGTGGCAGATCAAAATGTTTATTTAATTAATCTCTATCTGATTTCTTGATATATACATAATTATATAGATTCGTCAGATTTTATAATAAACACGTTGATTTATATCGATGACTTCATATGGCCACATGAGTTCTTGTTTGGCAAAAGTTTGATAAGCCTGAATCTTGTACGGATGTACACGAATCGAATCACTTGTTGATGAATCAATTAATTTTCCACCAATAATTACATAATCCCCTAAAAATAAAAAAGGACATTGGAAATAACCTTTTGCTAAACAAAAAAAACCCATAATAACGACAACAACAACACGATATTTTCTGTCAATATCAATATTGACTATGAATCAGAGAGATTTGTTCAAGTCAACAATTATTCATCAAATATAGTGTAAGACGAACTGTATACCTTCCGTTGTCGACCAAACATCAGGTATTGAAGAGCAGTTTTGTAGAATCGCTTGTCCTGTTGCATCTTCGATGATGATTGTGTCTTTGTATTTGTCGACTTTCGTGCATAGACCTTGAAGCCAAATAAATTGAAAACGATGTTCTTTGCCTTCATATTCGAGCAGCCATTGACTGTCATTATCGAGAGATTTCCGTGCTCGGCGTAGATCGCCAATGAATGATTTTCGCCAGAAAGTATCAACGAAATTTCCTACCATAACGTTTTTTTAATCAATCACAAGAAAAAGAAAATCACAAATGTGAAAAATCTGCAGACAGAAGAAAAAAAAGCAAACAATTAAAATGAACGAAAAAAAAAATGTGTCCATAGCTTTTATTAGTCTATCACAATAAATCATAAAAATAATCAAGACCTTGTCCACCATCCCAAATGCCTATGCCAACATTTAATTTCGTCGCTAATTCTAATCGTTCGTAGATTGATTTCAATGTTGGATAGAAAATAATCGTTTCCGGAAGTGTATTCGCTTGTTTTGTTGGCTGATTTTGTACGAGAGTGATATGTTCATGTGAACGAGGATCGTAGAAGATCATTGTCGATGCTGGAGCTTTACGAAGAAAATCGATATAATCTCGACCGATGATTGGCTTCATGCCGTATTGCTGTTGTTGTTGATCTTTGCTACCTTTTGCTCCCGGAACACGATCATAACGATAACCGTAGAAATTCAAACCGAGAAAGACTTTCGTTGAACTGCCCGATTCGGGAAGAGAGAATTTTTCCATCGTCGATTGAACCCATTCTAAAATTAAATTCAAAAATACTGATTTAAAAAAAAAACAAACGATATTTCTACCTAACGGTGCAACTGGACCTGGTTCTCTATTCGGAAAATCATAAGTCATTACACTGAAACCATCTAAATGTTCGTGTAATAATTCAAAATCATTCTTATCAAAGATTTCATCGTAAGGTGGTACGGCTAAGATAACTTCTTTCTTCTTATCATTGATATCAATTTGATGAATACGTTCAGCAATATCACTGATGATATGATTCAATGTGGCTTTTGCTGCACCACGAAATTGCATTAGAATTTCGAGAACAATACCATCGAAATATTGTTCGTATTCGGTGATTAATTCGGCGAGTTTGGCGGCCACTTGTTGTTTTTCATTTTCAGATTGAAATAGAGCGTGAATTGATTCGGTTGACCATTCCTCAAAGATAATTCGAGGTACGAGTTTAATTTGTGAATTATTTTCTTTCAAATTTTCGATCCATTTCTTATCGATATCGTGCGTACCACCGATGACATATTTTTCAGCACCAGTTCGTTTGATATTCAACCAAACAGGCGAAACATAATCGAGTTTTTTAGCAAAGATCTTTGCAAGATCATAACCATGCGAATTCCAAGGTGTGATGTAGACAAGTGTTGGATGAGTGAATTCTCGTGATTCGACACATGATGAACAGTAGGACTCGTGATTTTCGATGATCGTTTGACGATTTACATTGTCTTGAATAAGATTACGTTGTTGAACATTAGTGTTGGCCGGTGGTGCTGATTGAATTGGGCCCGTGGGCGCTTGTTGAAACGTTGGAGGTGTTGTTGATGAAGCTTTTTCTGTTGTGCGTGCATTCGATTTTCGACTGCCTGGTCCAATTGTTGCTTGAATTGAATAAATCAAACAAAAAACAACAAGCAAATTCAAATAGAAAGCCATCTAAAATGAGTAGAGCAATAGTACTCGACGTGTAATCATTCTCTTCACTTTACTATCCAACATATGAGTGGTAGAAAAATCAACCTGTCGCGTCACTCCACAGCACATTCATTGAATCGACTGAACGAGAAAATTTTTAAGATCCTAAAAGTTTGATTTCTTTTTTTTTGCAAAGTTTTGAAAGTTCATTACAAACAGAAAAAAAGAGAAGGAGAGCAACGACAACAAATAAGAACTTGTAAACGGCAGAAGATTTCTATCAAAAGACAAAAAAAAAACATGAGAGAAAAAGCAGCATTCAGGGATTGATTGACGATGGTAGTTGCGGATTTTGCAAGAAGTTTATGCGGTTTTTTTGCGCTCGAGATTCGGTGACCTAAATTTTAATATACGTAGGACAAGCAAAGAAAACAAAAACTAAATGATTACCATTTTTTGCAATTCAGATAATTCGAGTGTGAGAGACTTGATGGCTCTATTTGCGTCTTCCATTTGAATTTTTAATAGACGATTGTCTTGATCTTCTTTATTTTTTTCTTCTTGAATATCTAAACTACTCGTTCGCATTCTCGGAAACCAGTCCAAATGTTTTAACTAAACACAAATAAATAAATAGATGTGAATTGATTTTCAAATGAACACAAACCTCAATCATTTCATGAACATAACTTTCAGGACCTGTGTATTCAGTTGGATCTTTAACATGAATCAAAACCATAAAATAAACATAATTCCACATATTATGAACTTTTCGAATATGATCTTCGAATGTCACATGTTTATTATCGAAAGATTTTCGATCGAGACCTGAACAAGTAGAAAAAAAAACATCTCTATACACGAAATAGAGACGAATTGTTGCTAGATTTACCGCAAATAAAACAAGTATTTCGAAGTATTTCATCATTTCTTTGTTTTTCTGTACGTAAATCAGCAAAATTATCAATAATAACACCAAAAATTAAATTCAATGTTATGATTATCACAATGAAAAAGAACATCATATCGTAAATAACTCGAAAGAAATATAATGGTTCCTAAGAAATCAAAAATCATATCTGTGAAATGAAAAAAATTCAATCTCATACTCGACTCGATGGTTGTCGAAGAACATCACCAATTCCACCTCCATTTCTCAAACCTTTATTTAACGTTGTTACAATACACATGAATAACGTATCGCAAGCACGTTCTAAATCTTCATCGGCTTTGTCTTCAGTCAACGTCTGATTCGTACAATTATCTTTCGTACAAAAGCCATTGTCAATTATCAATGAATTTGATGGTGCTAAAAGAAAAAAACGACAATCAATTCAACAATTTCTTTTTTGTTTTTGAACAAACAAAAAAACGACATGACGGGACAATATGAATATACATCTATTCGACATACGCGTCATCGTTTTCAATGACCGACGATAGGATTTTCTTGTTTGAATATTCGTTAGGAAATCATCACGAAAGAATGTAAAACCCATCAAAGAAAAAAGATAGATGAGAATTAATGCTAACATCATTGTTAACAAAATTGATTTTCCATTTCGTGTTACTGAATGTGTCACATGAGATAAAGTTGAATCTCGAAAAACGATATCGAGTAGCTGTAAAAATGAACAAATGAAAGTGATTAGATCGCAAATGAACACAACGAAAAGAAAAGAAAAGGCAAAATTTGCAAAAAAGCAATGATATATAACTTACGAACTAAATGAGTTTGATTTATTAGAGTTGAACTGATATTCTCATTGTCAAAATCGAGTGCTTTCGGATTGACTTCCATGAGAAAATCATCTTGGATAAATAAATATCCGCAAATAGCAAATAAATAAATTATAATTACAGCAAAAACAGCTGTTAAAATAACAGATTTAGCATTGCGTACAACACATTGAATAACATTCCACAATGTATCTTCACGATAAACAACATCAAGAAGCTAAGAAGAACAGGCATTAATATTGAAGCTCTCTCGCATCGAAACGTCGTCTACTTACTAATAAACTATAGAAAAATTCATGGACACATAAACCAAGAACACATAGAATTAAATATCCGACATGATAGACAAGTTGAAAATTCGTTAGATTTTCATAACGTGACCGAGAAAATGTCCCATTGTTACCCATAAAACTAACTAAAAACACGCCTTTATTCAAAACCTAAATATAAAAAGCTAAGCTAGACAAAACAAATGTGTTTCTTTTTCGCAAGATTTTACTTGTACAGCGCCCATTAACCATAGCGTTGGTCCCAGTCCGATCGAATAGATTAATCGTAAGATAGTTGTAATAAAGAACATTCTCACCGTTGTCACTTTAGGTTTGATTAAAATAGCTAAGAGTGTTATCAGAAAAACACTCCAAATGGCAGCCGATGCTCGAAGATCGAGATCTTTCAAGCCTTTATTAAATGGATAGAAGACAGCAACGAGTATGTTGATTAAAACAGCGAAATTAAATGAAATATCACTCCAGAGTGACATATGCGATGAAAACCAGTACAATGTCGGTTGATGACGAAGTTTACGTTGCCATTTCATTTCTTCGAAGATTTCAGGAAATTTGCCAAAGAAATCTTTGACTTTTGAACCTTGTTCGTCTTGGTCACAGGTTAGAAAGACTTTTTGTTTTTTCTCATTAGTTAAAAATTCGCATAATTGTGGAACAGGAAATACAACTAAATAATTACATAAAAACAATGTTCTTTCTGTCAAAGTCAAAAATCAATCGTACTCGGTTCGATCGATCGATCATGACGAATAATTTCAATTTCAGCTGTATGTCGATGATAGTATGACAAAGCTTCGTCATTCAATGTACGATGTTTTATTAGAACATCTAATTCTCGATTATGACGAGATAACTAAAGAAAATCGATGTGACACACTGAAATTAAATTTCTTTCGTTTTCTCATTACTTGATAGGCAAGAATGTACATATTATGTCCGACAGTCTGTGCAACATCGTTTGTATTATCACGAATATCTTCTTCGTGAATCAATACGGGCGTTTCAATTGTTTTATCTTTACCACGAATATAAATTTGACAAGCAACATCCAACTAAACAAACAAACAAATCAATCGATTCGTTAATTCAATTCGAAATTCATCTACTAATTGTGAAACAGGTGTTATATTTCTCAAGATTCGTTCGGCATTCGTACTATCATCTCGACTTTCCATGACAGCTAATAATAATTTCGATGCATTGTCTTTTAATTCCAAAACGAGATCATAATTCTTTTGATTTAATGGTGAAATATCATTCAAGACAATAGCAATGATGATATCAATGCCATTCGATTCGTGATTTACAATTGCATCTTGATTATCACGACATGGACCTTGACAGTATTCAGTGAGTGTATTGAGAGCTTGATTGATTAGTTCGACATTGTCTTCGTTGATGTAGTTGCCAAGAAGACCGAGTAGACCCGTTTGAGAACCACAGATAGCATCGAGAAATTTCAATGTTTCACAAACGAGATTGTAATTCGTTTTGTTATTATCTTGTAAACGAAGATAGTTCTATGAAAAACGAGATTTTTATCATGATGAAAAATAGAAATCGACGAACTTGAAATTCAGGATTATGATTTTCGCAGAGTAATTGAAGAAATCGAAGAATCGGCTGCATAATACGAAGTTCGAAGGCAAGTTTATGACGACGTGTATGTGGACCGAAACTAATTTCAAATAAAAATCCTGGTGTTGAAGAATAAACTCTTACTTAAAATCCAAACTATCCACCGTGTCCGGCGATGTATTGTTCGAATGATTATCAGAAAATCCAGCCTGATGCGTTGCTAATGTTGTGTCCAATGCTTGTGGTGAGTCGATTTCTGTCACATCTAAAGTTCATTCAATTGAATTTTTCAAAAATTACAGTTTTTCTTTACTATTTGTCAATGCTGGTGATGAGTCTCGAACTATATCTGATGGTGGATCGATCGTAAATGTTTCATCTGCTGGAGGAGCAAGTGATGGTTGTCGATTGCTCAATGTTGGACTTGACACCGGTGATTTCATTGGTAAATTCAAGTCATCGAAATCTTCATCATCATTTTCTTCTTCTTCGTTTATATCGTTTGTCATCGATGACATGCTCTTCAATGTCTTTTGTGCTATATACATTTTATCATAGAAAACTTGAAAGAATTTCTCCGATGCCGTTTCACAGCCATGTAAATGTCGATAGATACTTTTCTATTAAAAATCGAAATGAACAAAAGACTTTCTTTGGATTTCATCGTACTTGAACTTCTGTATTGCCTCCTTCGAGTAAAGCTATGGCAAGATGAATACTTTCTTCGAGAATATTAACCGATGATTGACTGATAAATAGCTCGACAACAAGATCACTAGCACCTTGTTTATTTAATTCATTTTGCGTTAAACGTAATCGTTCGAGTGCGTCCTCTTCTATGAAAACATGAAAAAAAAGACAGAATAAATGTAGATTCTTCAAGATATTTCGCACAACAAGAATGCTTTTGTCGAAAAGTGGTGAAAATCACGAATAATTTCGCATAGTTTATAATGGAATCATTCGATTACATCGAATCGAACAATAACGAGACTATGCGTGCTCACGAGTAGATTCGAACTGATTCACTTGCATGTTCTTATCAATTCAAATACCTTTTAATGGTTGATGAAGAGATTTGAGATAGGGTTTGTCATCCGAAAAATATCGACGAAGTAATTTCAAACGTAAACTTTGACCCTAGACAAGGAAAATATAATTAATTAACAACTGGAAATCAGTTTACCATTGTTTCGAATTCATGTTGACTTTTGACCATAGATTTAAGTGCATGCATAATGCGTAGACAAAGATTTTCATCGGTTTGAACTAATAAGTATTTCGCATGTTGAATTAATCTATTGATAACAAAAACAAAAGACGATCTTGGAAAAACAAGATGAACTATTTGATTTACTTATGAACGAATGTACCATAGAGAAATTTCATTCGATTTTCATTGCCTTCAGGAAAGAGTGCATAGGGTGCACGTATAACATCAACTAGGATGCTTATTTCTGCCTGTATCAATGTACTCAATCGATAGCTGACTTGTGTAAGAAATTCCTATGAAAATGAAAAAAAAAAATTTTGTCGCTACTTGTTTTTCCTTTTCTTACGACAAAACTATCAGCAACACGTTTGTGTTCTTGATTATTCGATTGATTATCCAAATCCAAAAGAAAATCATTACTATGTCGATGTTCGGATGTTGCACTACGACTTGTTCGTCGTGATCGAGTGGGCACATCACTAATCGAACTATGATTCGACCGAAGAAAGTGTATTAAACCCCGTCGATCGGCAATTAACGATACGATGTGAATACATCGGTCAACGCGTTCACGTTGAATGGTTGATAACCACGAGACACTCAATAATCTCGTTAGATGACTATGCAACGATACAATCGTCGAATTTCGATGCTACAGAAAAAGAAAACAAATCGAATATGAAATTGTCAATTGTTTTTTGTTCTCATTTCAAAATAACAGTCAATCACACGCATGGCAAACATTCAAACATTACCTGATTTTCATCATTATCTATCATCTGTAAAAAGAGAAGAGGCATTTTTTTAGACAAACAAAATTTGCATGCATAGATGTTTTTTTGGGATTAGTAATTAATTTGAGTTTTTTTTTTCGTTTATTAAAATACCTCCCAACAAGCGATTATAGCCGGTGCGATCTCATTCGATCGACTATCATCAAGCATATACTGATTCTAAAAGCTCGATCTCCCGTAAGAATTTCATTCGAAGTGATTTGACAGAGACAAAGAGAGAGAGAGAGAGTACAATCAGCGGTTTAACATACCTGAGGAGCAGATGATTGCTCGAAAAAAGGCGAATTAAAAAATTGAATTAATAATTCGATCATTGTTTCGAGAACATATTTTTCTAATTGAATCATATCAGTTGTTTTTGTAATTAACTAAACAAAACCATAATCTCTCAATTAAAAAAATGTAAAACAATAATCTTTACTTTTTCAATATCAGAACAAAACGATTTCTCAATAAGTGTGTAAATATGTTGACTATTGTAGATTTCTTTCATTTCAACTTCAGTATCAATATAACAATGATTGAGAAATGTAATATACGCATTTTTAACCTAGGAGAACAAAAAACAAATCTATTTGATTATGTTAAATATTGAATAGCAAACTTCAGGAGTTGTATCAGGATGTGTGATAATAGAAACAAGATCATCGAGACCGATTAATGAATGACATTTGATTTCAGTCGATGCATTTTTGCCTTCAGTACACATGGCTAATAAATGAACGAGTTCAATATGATAATTTAATAATGAATTTGGATCGGTTCGTTCGCTTTCCGAATTCATTCGTTCAATTAAATCATTTAGATTTCCTTTTTCATAGAACATCAAAACTTCATCCGATGTAACTAACTACAATTACAATCAAATTTAAATAAACCATTTCCTCTTTCGAATGACTTACTTCAGACATAACAATATCTTGACAATTTTTAATATATTGATTCTCTGCTTTGACAATTGTCTGTAAGAATTTCATAAAGATCACTTTTCGTCCGTGTAATTCAATTAAATGAATAAAATGTTGAACATGTTTCTCAGTAATTGTTTTACATAGTTGAACATTATTCATAAATATATAACAACATGTTTCGACTTCTTCTTCCTAATTCGAAGAAAACTTTTAAGAAAACAAAAACAATTTCTATTGATTTCGTCGTTTTACTTCAGATATTTGATGATAATCATGAAAGTAGAGTTCATATAATTTCTTTTGATTTATTGGATTTTCATAGCAGAAATATTGAAGGAGATTGTGAGCTAATTTCATGATATGATTCATTCGATTATCTTCAACCTAAATGAAACATCTCTCAATTACAAAAAACAAAACATCGATTTCAATCTACTCGATCATAGGGAATTTTCAATAGGTCTAAAACGACAACATGTACGTCCATATTTCTCAATAGACGTTGTTCATTTTCTCTTGCGAATAATTGTTTGTCAGGTCCTTCGATGACGCATAATTTCATCATTCGATGGAGAATCTAAATCAATAAAAAAACCTTGCAAATCATCCGAAAACACAAATCAAACAGGCGAAAAAAAAATACCAAAATCATGCGTTTGAAAAAAAAACCAAGCTTAAGACAGAGAGAGAAATCTGATTTTGAGATGAGAATAAAGAAGTGCAAATGGATCTGAGAATTTCCTATTACCGTATCAATAATTTTATGAATACCCTGTGAAAAACAAGAGATTGATTATCGAAGCGAGTTTTTTTTATCATTGGCGAAAAAAAAATACAAATTAGCAATTCAATATCAAGCTACTCAACTAACCTGGAATATTGAAGTGTATCGATAGGCTGAGTCCGTACTTATGACTGGACCATTAGCATCGATTTCTGCTTCGGTTAAACCTGATGAAGTAGCGAGTTTCTTGAAATCAAATGAACAAATTAGAATATTTGGATCGAATGAATTCTATTTACTGTTATTTCAAGTTCTTGATCTTTTCGTTCGTCTTGTCCATCGGAACCAATTCCAATTCCGTCTTTATTTTTCTTATAAACCCATAATTCCGATTTTTCAACAAATAATCTCAATTGATCCAAATCTCGTTTAATTTGTTTATAATTTTCGATATCAGTTTCACTAACAAGCAATTGTACTTGATTCAAATGTTGTAATGTTTCTTTTCGTTGATTAAAATGTCGAAAAAGCAATGCTAATGCACGTGATACCAACGGTTGATAATCATGCATAACAAGATTCAATAGAACTTTGAGAAATGTTTTGCCTTTTGTATCATCGAGATCGAGATTTGGCTCGTTCGAATCGAATATACATTCGATATCAACAGTTTGAATTAAAGCTGGCAGAGAGTCTTTCGGTGAATGATTCGTTCGATCGAATTTCTGTTTAAATATGGATAACAAACGTGAGATACGAAAATCTAAACGAATATCGAGAATAAACTCGAGTATGGCAATGACATTCATTTTGGTTTCATAGGCGAGATCATCGAGAAGTTCAGTCGATGAATCTGCAATTGTGTCGGGCAGAGGATAGAGATTGACTGAATCGTATTTAGCTGATGGTTGAACGTATGATGGCGAAAGACTTTTGTCGATTATTTTACTGTTATCGAGAATACCGAGAAGAGTTTGAGTGAGTTTAAGAAGATCTTCGAAACTGTAGAAACCGAAAAAGATCAATCGACGAGCGAGATTAACGACCTAGGATTCGATATGAATAAAAAATTCCGTTCGAACACGAAAAAATATCGATTTACTTCATGTGTAAGTTTATTTTGTTCTCGATCAGCAAATGAATCCGGTTGTTCAACAACCGTTTTCAAATAATCTTCAACAAATTTCATCGTCGATTCAAATCGAGGACGATTTTCATTTTTTTCATTCGGTTCTAACGAACCACTTATTGTCTGATCATAACTAAATTCAAAAAAACAAGATTTCTTTCCTTTGCAGAATTTTGTTTTCTTCGTTTTTACTCATTGAGAGAAATAGCAGGTTTAACTTGATTCCATAATCGAGCATATTTAATTCGAGTTACTTCTTCTTGAGGATCACGATTGACATGAATATGAATCATCAAACGACAGAAAGCAGCACGCAGATCAGCAGGAAGATTTTCGCTTTTAATGCAACTAAATTGATCAAAGAATAAAATACAATTCGAATTGATATCAAACAAATCGAAATTACGTGAGAATGAGTTCAATAGATAATTCATTCGAGAGATTATCAATTGCGAGATATTGTCGATCGAAACACATATGAGAAAACAGATTTAATTGATATCTTGAAAATAAATCGATTTAATGATGAGTATGAAATGATAATCATCATCTTACCGATAGTATTCGAGAATATTTTTGAATTCTTCACGTTTTTTATGCGTTAATTGATCTCGAACGATTCCAGACATGAATTCAATTGATTCAGATTTTCCATCCCAAGTTAATTGAACTTCACGTAGAATATTCGGATTTGACAAACCAATCGGTGGACTATTATTATCATCTAAGATCGTATCTTCCATACATTTTTCTTCGATAAGTCTATTTTGTTTTCGACAACAAACAAATAAGTTAATCAAGACATATTTATATAAATCAAATATCAAACTTTGTTCGAATTAATATATCCGAATTCTTTTCCAGAACAGATTTACAGATCATTTCTTGTGTTCGAGCAATAGCTTGATTACTTGATACGCATAGATCCGAAAGATATTCGAGAAATCTTAATGAAAACAACTCATTTTTCTTTTTCTGAAAAACATTCAAATGAAATCAAATAAATTTACTTGCAATCTCGTTTCTCTCGTAATAATTTCACGAATGTATCGATTTCTTTTTCAGTTATATGTTTTTCTAATAATTTCTTATTGTTATGCAACAAAGCCGTTATAGTATCTTCAGCTAGAATATCATAACCAATCTGCGATTGCATAAAAGCAAATTCTTTAGCAATTGTTTCCTTTGAAATAAACGATTGATAAATATAAGACTTTTTTTTGGCTGTTATTTTTTTTTCTACTTGATTCTTTCGATATTCCTGTTGGCAATGTTTCAGTATTCGATAGCAAAGACGACAGATAGTTTTGATTTGATAGGTTGCAGTTGAATGACGAATATCAGCATCTTGTTGCGAGGACATATACGAGTCACTGATGACAGTATTCGGCGAAGTATTTGAATACTGATCGGAGGATTTATTTGCGTTTGTATTCGAACGTTCGAATTCGAGACGAGTTTTCAATGTGCGTAGAATTCGAAATAACTATTCGATGATTAAAAGAAAGAAAACAAAACACGAAACTCTAGATCTTACTTGTTTGAGAATATTTTGTTCTCGAATTAATTTTTGTCTTTCACGATTTGGTTTAATTATTTGAATGTCAAATGGATCACCACCGTTATTCTCTTGACAAGCAAGAAAATAAACAATATCTATCAAAAGGAATATGATTTGTCTGAAAAGAAAGCGCGAAACGATGATGTTTATTTCTACAAAAAGAAAACAAAATGAGATTTACTTTCGATCGTTCGGATGTACATTCATAATTCCAACTTTTTCCCATTTCGATACAGTCGTATCAAAATGTTGTGCAGCATCATTAGCAAAATCTAAGTCTCGTACTTCATTCGGCGATACATGAACAATTTGAAAAGCTTCTCGATCTTCTTTTAAAAGTGCACAACCAATTTTAAATCGAACATTATCATCGTCAGGATCCAATTTAATATTTGTCGAATGTACCCAAGCATTCGTACATATATGTTGTAAACGTACATAGGCACTCCATTCAACAGCATCTTCACTTCTAGTAATAGTCGTTGCATCGAGTTCGAATAGCGAGGATATATCATAGCCATGAGGGATAGGAACAAGAGCAAAGACAGGTGTGCCAGGTGGACCTCGAAGTTTCTGTCGTGTGGCATCAAATGTTTGATCGTTATCAACTTCAGCTGCAAGATATTGACCGGTAGCTAAATGTTTAAAACGAAACAATGAATTCCAATGTCCAACACCGCCTCGACATGGATCTTGTTGAACAACTTCGATCTCCCAAAGAGCATTCGATGATGTTGCTGATGTTGCCGATGCACGGCCAGTAGCACGCAGAAAAACGACACTTTTCTTTCGATAATTATCGCACGTGAGAAATTTTTCTTGTTCAGCATGAAATAAACGAACAATATCGCCCTTGAAATGAAAACTTTCATCGAATTGAATCAATCGTTTTCGTTTGCTTACACTTTTTAAAACTTCATTCACTGTTTCATAACATGACATAAATAGAACGATTTTCCAACTTGTTTGCAAATGTGAATTAACCTTGGAAAATAAAATTCAATGAATTTCATCGATTCAATTAGTTTACAACATGCACACAAATATCGATATTGAAATTAAAGGTTATGCGTTATGACAGAAGGCTTTGTCTCAAACTTAGTTCTCTATGTTTGTTGTCAGAAATCCAAGCAAAAGTGACAATAACAAATAGAAAAACATACGAGAGCATATGAGTAACAATTGATCTAAATGATAAATCAAAATATCAGACATCATGCGTGTATTCATTCTTCAATTTCAAGGGCATTGTCGAACAAAAAAAAAGAACAGAACGAGAGAAAAAAGAACAAATACCGAATGAAGATTAATTATACTGCAACACTAGAAGACATAGGTTCTTTCTTTTTCATTTTCTCGAGTATACGCATGCGATTCAATTGAAGTTTTCTTTTTCTAATATCCAAATGAAAACCTACTTCCTTCGAACCAGGATGATCTGGTAGTTCTAATTCACTGACATGTAACGGTTGTCCTCCACTATACGGCATCAGAACAACTTTATCACCAACAACAACCTAAAACATTTCTTTTTCTTATCGAATCCTTTCTTTTTTCTTCAATGAAATTTTAACGTACACGTTCACCTTTCGCACGTAATTTATAATAGGGTTCGATTTGAAACCATGAACCTTCAGTTCCATTCACATCCAATGACACTCTCATAGCATTTTTTTCAAGAAATGCCGGCAAACGTTTGTTAACTGTGATGTATTTATTACTTTTCATGTGAAGTAATTGAACGACTGTATCGCCATATTTAATAATAGTTCCTGTTTGTTTTCGTGTTTCTTCTTCATTTTGACGTTTTTCAGTTTCAGCAGCGATCTGTAATTTTTTTAAATCTCGAACAATATTCGGACTTTTAAGAGCATTCCAATATTGTGTTTGAGCACTGTAACGATGACTTGGACAGATACGAAAGAGACAATCACGGAATTTTTTCGGAGGCTTTTGTAAGTCACCTGCATCGGGTTGCACAACACAACGATCATCAACAAGTCTATAAAAGCGTTTTGTATTTTTCTTTTTGCTAATTAAATTTTTTTTCATCTCACCCAAGTGTACTTATAAAACCACAAACTGTTCCTTCGGCATATAATGCAATTGTATCACCGATTTTGAGAAAACTTGATGTTGAACTTGACTCCATTAGCAGTGATTTTCTAAGATAGAACAAAGAAAAAGAAAAAGATGAACTCCGTGTGGAATTCGAACACAAAAACAAATCAGTTTCTTCTCAATCTCTCATTTATTATTGACACAGAATAAATCGAAATGATTTATTTATTAAGTTTCATTACGATCATAACAATAAAAAGAAAAAGATCCAAACGAAACAACAAAACGGTCGATAACCTGCTATCGTCTAATGAAACTCAATCGTAATTATCATCGTGGGATCAACGTCTTTCCATATTGATATCTGCAAGAAAGCAAAATATACTCGTCTCTCATCATATAATCGACTACATATGTCAATAATTGAGTAACGCTGATGACCTGACAAGGGAGAGAACGAAGAAGAAAAAGAAAAAGAAAAAAACCTGCTGTGTATATAATGCATTAACATACTTAACCGTCAAGAAAAGAAAGCATGAATTTCTTTTCTTTGGTATATTATACCTTGAAAAATGTTGATAATTGTCATGGTTAAAATGGAATGATTTGAAAAGGAAATAAAAAAAAATGGAAAATATGTGAATAACAAAAGAATAACAACAAAGGAAAACAAATATCTGAAACAGAAGAAGAAGAACAATGAGCAACCTGACTTATTAGATTTTAATTAACAGATGAAAATTTTCTTTGAATGCCATGAGACTTGGGAACATCTTTTGGGAAATATTTCACCAACAATGATAATATTTATTTATTCTACTCTGGAAACATAATTTCTATTTAGTGCGTTTTTTTTTCTGACAGATTTTTGTTTGTCTTCAGAATAAAGGACAAAAAAAATTATATATTTAACATTCCCGTGCGTGTTTTTCTCCTCGAATAGAAATAAATATTTTACTTTCACTACTATCTTTGAAGTTCTGTTAAAATAGTGAACATAAAAAGGAAAAATTAAACTGGAGAAGAGATTTTTTGTTTATTGAATTTCAATTTATATACAAAATAGAATTATTATATATCTGACAAATATTTAGAAATCTTTCATTAATAGATATATAAACGATTGGATCGTGTATATCTTTTAAATAATTGTCGTCCGTCGTCAGTCGGAGCTGAAAAAGCCAAATCAGCACGTTTTATAACAATACCAAAGAAGAAATTTGTTCTAATTAACAAGAAGCAAAGTGTTTTGAAATCATCGTAGAAGCACAGTGATCTTACCGGACACAATCGAGAAGTTTCGTTGCTATTCGAGCACGACGATGATCCGGATGAACCCATACACGAGCTATTCCGCAGAGCATCTTATCCATTTCAGTTTTCGTATCAATATTAGCTTCGTCATTTAGATCGAGCACATGTACCTTGAAAATTCAATGAAAATCAGCAAATATTTATGTATCAATTCGATTTTTACTCGATGAACTATCTGAGCAAGACAATAACCAAGAACAATATCAGTACAATCTTCGACATAAAAATATGCCTGGATCAAAAAAAGAAGATGAATGGAAAATCTCATAGAGAAATTGATCTACTTTTGTTTCACTCCAAAGACAATTGAATGAAGTTGTAATACCTAATTCATTATCAATTAATTCTCGAATATGTTCGGCTTTTTTCTGTTCAGCGGATGGAGATGTACAACCGATCATATAGATACTTCCATCGAGAAATTGTTGAAGAACATTTTGATGTTTTAAATTCTACGAATGAATTTATATTTGATCGTTCTTTTCTCGTTTCGATTTTTACTCGTAAACGTATGGCGGATGTTGTATAGTTATGATATTTCATATGTGCAGCTTTCTCTTCAGCTGAATGAGGAAAATAAGCCATACCACAACGTTTACATATAATTGCTTCGAGTGCTTTTTGTCCAGCATCCTAGAAAATCGACGTGAGACCGACGAGAATCTTGGTTTTTTTTTATTTACGAACGTACGATAATTGTTTGTTTGAGCTTAGGTTCATCATCATTATACACTTTTCGTGGTTGCTAAATAAAATCCAATGGATTTTGTTTGATCTTTCTGATCGATGGCTATCGGCTTACATTGCGAAGACGTTGTTTGTATGCTTTTGTTTCTTCATCTTCTTCTTCATCATCCTCTTCTTGAATCAATGTTTTCTTTGTCATTCTCGTTTTTCGTTGAGTTTTCTTTTTGATTTTTTCCGGTGTTGCTGAAATCGTCATTGTTGTTTCATTATGCCATGTTGGCGTCACATTTTCTTCGTCACTTTCACTTGCCGTTCCACTTAAATCTACTGCATAGACACAAAAGTCAATCGTCGTTTCTCAAAAAGAAAAGCACTAACACGATTTGCTTGTTGGTTCGAGAACAGTTGTCAACTCATGACCATTATTAGCTTGAAGAAAATATTTTTTCAACTGTGTTTGATGAAGAATTTTCGTCGTCGAAGGAGATGATGCATCCATACTGTGCTTTTTTTTAATCTAAAAAAAATCTTGAATATATTTTAGGTTAAGGGACTAAAATATCCACTGATTGCTTTATTCGAATCTTAAACGGACAATGAAAAAAACACTACGAGAAAAAAATGAGTGGTGGTGATAGTTATTGATGCTTGATTTTTTTTTATTTGTTTGCTTTTTTCGAAGCGAAATAAGCTCGCATTGCATTCAAAGCTGAACCAGCTTTGAACCAGACGATTTGTGGTTCGTTTAATGTATGAAGAAGTTTGATGGTTTCAGTTTGACCATTTGCGTGTTTAATACGACATTCGACAGGCTATTACAAACAAGAAAACATCGAATTATTTGACAGAAACAAAAAAACGTTTTGATTTTACTGTATTTGGTGCGAGTTTATTGAGACCAAGTAAGGAAAGTTTATCATCAGGTTTGATTTTATCGTAATCACTTGGATTGTCAAATGTCAATGCAAGTAAACCTTGTTTTTTCAAGTTTGTTTCTACAATAAGTTCGAGATGAAAACAAGAATGAAATTGAATTTCAAATCTACCGTGAATACGAGCGAAACTTTTAACGATAATTGCACGACCACCAAGATGTCGTGGTTCAAGTGCAGCATGTTCTCGACTGCTACCTTCGCCGTAGTTTTCGTCACCAACAACGATCCACGGAGTATTTTTACTCTAAAAATGTTTGACTAGAATCTTTTCTTTACAGTCAAAATTCGAATTACCTTGTAATATCGAGCTACATCAGGAACTTTACCCCATTCATTGGTTAAACGATTTTTAATGTTATTTGCTTCGTTATTTTCTTCATTGACAGCGCTAAAAGACAATAATAATGACTTTTTTCTTTTGCATACGTACGTATGTTGATAACTTACGCAATGAACATGTTATTCGAGATATTATCCAAATGACCTCGATATTTGAGCCAAGGTCCAGCTGCACTTATATGATCTGTTGTGCATTTGCCTTTGATTTTGATAAGAATCGGTAGATCAATGAAGTCTTTGCCGTCCCAAGGTTGAAATGGTTCGAGGAGTTGAAGTCGAGCACTCTTCGGATCGACATCGACTTTGAGCGAACTACCGTCTTTTGGTGGTTCTTGATAAGTATCTACACCTGGATCGAAACCTTTGGCTGGTAGATTATCACCAGTTGGTGGTTCTAATTTGAATTTCGAACCATCAGCAGCTGTTAATGAATCAGTGAGAGGATTGAAACGAAGATCTCCACTTAAAATCATAGCTGTGACGAGATCTGGCGATGTGACAAACGAGTGTGTTTGTGGATTGGCATCATTTCGACCAGTAAAATTACGATTGTATGATGAGACAATCGTATTCTTCTCGCCTTTTTGAACATCTTTACGATCCCATTGACCAATGCATGGACCGCATGCGTTTGCAAGAACAACACCGCCAATAGCACGGAGTTTTTCTGCCTAAAACAAAATTGTCGAGATGAGAAAATTCATTTCGATTGACTTTTCTTACAATTCCATCACGTTCAATCGTGGCTCGAACTTGTTCCGAGCCAGGTGTTACGGTAAATAGTGATTTGGCTTTGATGCCTTTGTTAATAGCTTGTTGTGCGATACTTGCTGCTCGAGTCATATCTTCGTATGAACTGTTTGTACAACTGCCGATAAGACCTTAGGAAAATCGAAGATGATTTAACTTTTTTTTTAATGCAGAGAAACGAAATTCGTCAACCTACCAACACGAATATCGGTTGGCCATTTGTTTTTTTCTGCGGCTTTTCCTAATTGATCGATTGGATGAGCAAGATCCGGTGTGAATGGACCGTTGACATGTGGTTCAAGCTAAATTTATGACACAGTTTTCGGAACAAACATAAGTTTATCTTCTATTTACTTCAGATAAGTTTATATCAATGATACGATCGTATTTGGCACCTTCGTCAGCAGTTAATAGAACATCTTTGTATTGATTTGCAAAATTTGCAATTTCTACGAAAAAAACAACAACAATAACTAAAATTCGAAATCAATAAGAGAAAAAAATTGTACCTTCTCGTTTGGTGGCTCGAAGATATTCAGCCATACGTTCATTGTATGGAAAAACTGATGTTGTAGCACCAATTTCTGCACCCATATTACAAATTGTACCCATACCTTACGAAAAACAAATAAAATATTTCATGAGAAAAAAAAAAGATTTTACCTGTGCAAGAAATTGATTGAACACCAGGTCCAAAATATTCAATAATGGCACCGGTACCACCTTTGACAGTTAAAATGCCAGCTAATTTAAGAATAACATCTTTTGGTGCTGTCCAACCATTTAATTGACCTGTTAATCGAACACCAATGACCTTGAAAAACAAAGAAAATTAACAAAAAAAAGAAAACGAAATTTTTCATACTTTTGGACATTTAAGTTCCCATGGCATGTTAGCCATCACATCAACAGCATCAGCGCCACCAACACCAATGCAAAGTCCACCGAGACCACCGCCATTGGGTGTATGACTATCAGTACCGATTAATAATAAACCAGGATAAGCATAATTTTCCAAAATAATCTACAAAAAACGTGAGTCAAAACAAAACAGGTTTTTGAAAATCTTTTCAATCTACTTGATGAATAATACCACTGCCAGGTTTCCAAAAGCCGATATCGTATTTAGCACTAGCTGTAGCCAAGAAGTTGTAGACTTCTTTGTTTAAATCCTAGAAATCAAACATTTAAGCGAAAATCGAAGAACCATTCGATTTACTTTAGCTCGTTTTAAATCTTGTTCGCCTCCAAGTTGTGCTTCAATTAAATGATCACAATGAATTGTTGTTGGACAGAGAACATTCGGTAAACCAGATGAAATAAATTGTAAGACAGCCATCTGAGCGGTAGCATCTTGCATAGCTACACGATCAGGACGTAAACGAAGATAAGATTTACCACGTTCGAATTGCTGACAAACAAAAAAACGATGAGCTGATTCGAAAAGAAAATCTCTTCTTTTTGTTCTCCTACTTGATTCTTTGGATCATCAGCATGTGAATAAAGAATCTTTTCCGAGAGTGTCAATGGTTGATTAAGTCTAACGAAAAGAAAAATCGATCGTCAACTTTTGTGATAAATTCTATCGAATTACCGTTTTTTAACAATCTCTAATGTTTGAGCTTGTTTTTCATAATTAACATACTTATTCGGTTCAAAACGAGATAACGGTACCTAAACAAACTTAAATAAAGTACGAACGAAAGGTCACAAGGTTCTATATACTTCGTTTTTTTTCGATGCGGCAGCATAGACCGTACGAGTTAAACAAAGACGACGAATTGGTGAAATTGTCTGTGTTGCACAAGCGAACTAGAAAACATATTGAATTTACTTCTTTTTTCAAAAGTTAATCTTCGTGATTTTTCATACTTTTTCAACGCTTGAGATTAACGAACAGCTGCTCCGAGCTAACATTGCGAACTACCTATAATATCGATGAGATAGATAAAGTGTGAATAGAAAGGAAAAGAAGAAAATCGTAAATAAATAATAATAATAATAATAGTGCGTAGAAATAGAGGTCAGGACAATCGTTACAAATATCAAGGACATTTTTGGAAGATTTTCTTCGAGAAAATGAAAAATTATTTATTTGAAAATAGAACAGATTTTTTTTCGTGTTAAAAATTATCTTTAAAAAACTTATTGGCAGTACTTGAAATACCAATCAGAGTTTTTCAAAAGACTTTGGCAGGCAACTTTGAATTGAATGAAGCTTCTTTTTATCTACTAGGTTGTTAGATATGCTGTCATTAAAACATGCCATTGCTATCTCGAAAATCTATTTTTCATGATTTCAAGCAAAGTTTCTACGCGTATGGATTTCTCTCTTGTTGCAAAACTAAAAGTAAATATTTATACTTTAAGTTTCGTTTTCTTTTTTTATCATACGATAAGAACGAAGAAGAGAAATGTATACATTTCATTTTCGTTTGTTGCTTGTATTTCATTGTAGATGTCTAGTGTGAAATAAAAAAAACGAACGAACAGACTATTTAATTCGATTTTTTGTTGTTTATTAACGTAGAAAAAGTTTTCGAATGGATGTTCAAATACCACCACCACCGCCTCCTCCTCCTCCGCCACCAGCGCCAGGCTTCTTTGCTGACACGCCAATTCCTCCGCCACCTCCTCCTCCACCGATGCAGACAACTGCTGCAGCACCTCCACCAGCTACAACAATGACAACAACTACTACTACTAATTATGCTGATACTGCTGCTGCTGCTGCTGGAACGCAAGATCGTGTTTGGTTACATCCGTGGACAGTTGCAGAAATGCGTGAAAATGCTTCACAATGGTCGCTAGCTGGTGACAATGGTGTAAGTGATAAACAAAAAATACTCATGGAATTTTGCTCGTCGTTTGTTAATTAGGTTTTACTTTATTTGGAACAATTCTCGGATCGATTAACTCAGAGAGCTGATACGATTCTCGTGCATTTAAATCAAACTGTCAATGCAGTTAAAGTTAGTCGAATCGATTGATTTTCGAAGATAATCGATTCATTTTTTCTATTTTAGAGTACACATACACGTGTTCTCAATTGTCTCAATGAATTCACAGCGTTAGCTAATACTCAATTTATCGAAAATGTAACTTCAAATTTCAGAAAAAAAACAAGAACTTAGTTTTAAATTTAGCGTGTTTACGATGAAGATGAAACCGAAAGTACTACAGATACGAAGAAAGACGATTCAGCAACTGTAATATCTATTGATTCGAAACGAAAAATTTTGATCTATTTGAATAGGATAAAGCCAATGCGAATACTGTCGAAGCTCAAGAAAAAGTCTTACAACGTTATGTCGAAGCTATTCAATGTGGTCTTTCAATTCTCGACACACATTTCGAACGTGTCGAACCGAAATTAGATGACAATGAAGATGAAACAATCGACGATGACAATGATTATGATATGGGCGTTGGTTTAGAAGCAATTCTTGAACCGAAAGATCCATACTTATTTCGACCGTTGCCACATTTAATTGGTTCGTCTGATTTTATGGATGATGATTATGTTGGTCTCGGAGATTTATTAATCGTACAAGAGCCTGATATTTACGGTCATCAAATACAAAATGAAGAAAGTGATTTGGTAAGAAAACGAGATTCTTCGTCTTCTTTGTTGAATACGTTTTCAATTTAGGATGATACCGATTCAGATTATAACGATGATGATAATGATGATGATGAAAAGAATGATGCAGCAGCAGCAGACGATGATAATGACTTTGTAAGAATTTGATAATCATATATTTATATGATAATTAAGAAATGCTATCTTGTAGGCAGCACCAGTTTCATCAAAACCAATTGTACCAGCTGGTGCTAGTGTCACAGAAGCAGTCAATAGAGCAGCAGTTTCGAGAACTGTTCTAACCGATTCGGAAGATGATGATGATCCATTTGGTATTGGTAAAACTGCGAAGATTATTGATACACCGTCATCAAGACAAGTTTGTTTTTTGAGGAACGTATTTTTCCACGGAGAAGATTTGTTTCTAGATTGAAGATGATGATCCATTTAACGATCAGCCAAAAACTGTTTCAAAACCCAAACAACCTGCAAACTTCGGTTTGAAAACTCAATGGGTAATTCAATATTCATTATATTTCGTTTTCTAGGTTCGGATGATGAAGATGAAAGTAATTTTGGTATTACTAGTAGACCACCGCCACCACCAACTACGACGAATAAGAAACACTCTTTTGGTGATTCAGATGACGACAAAGACGAAGAAACATCTGCATCATCGAATGAATCGGATAAAGAACCTGAGCCACCCAAACCGAAACAAATGACTGAATTAGAAAAAGCTGTTCTACGACGACGAGCAGCTATGGGTGATCCTGATGCACCACCAGTCGATGATGTCGATGAAGTTCCAACGAAAAAACCGACAAAACCATCAACAGAATCAAGGTAGAACTCTTCAAGATCTCAACTCACTAATCAGAACATCCGTTTTTGTTTTAGTAAACCAAAGACAGAAACATCATCGAGTACTATGTAAGTTCTTATTTAATAATAATCGGAAAAACAAGAAATTGATTTTGAAATTATTTCTTTTAGTAATAATCTTACTTCACAACCATTAACAGCACCGGTAACCGAATCTTCACAGTTCAATGCATAGTTATTCTTTTCATTGTAATTTAGAATCCGAAATCATCGATATTCGGTGGTGATGACGATGAGGATGATGATGGTGATATATTTGGAATCACTGCGACTAAACCACCACCGGCATCTTCAACAACAGTAACAACAAGTGCAAAACCTGCACCGAAAAAAGAAAAAGATATGTTCGGTTTATCGGATGAAGACGATGATGACGATGGGCTTTTTAAACCGACAAAGAATCCACCAGCACCAACTGTGATACAACCAACGATTAAATCAGTTCCAGCTCCAGCTCCAACTAAAATCGATCGATCGAAATTTCTCGATGATGATGATGATGACGATGATGATCTATTTTTTGGAGAAAAACCAAAACAAAAACCGGCTCCATCATCATCAACGACAACAGCAAATGTTGCAAAACCAAAAGAACCTACATCTGAAGATGAAATGTTCGATACTCCAGCAGCTCCAAAACCACAACCTCCTAAACCAACAAGAGCAGTTTCGGTGTCCGACGAAGACGATCCTCTCAATTTATCTAAACCACCAGCACCAAAAACAACTCCAGCTGCAGCAGTTCCTCCACCAAGTAAACCACCTGCATCTTCAACAATTGACAAAGATAGTGATGAAGATTTATTTGGCATACCTCAGAAACCTAAATCATCAAATACAGCTCCAATAAAAAAACCTATCGATAGTGACAGTGATAGTGACAATGTTACTTCTAAACCACCGCCACCAGCAACAACAACAACAGCAGCAGCAGCACCTGCTGTTAAATTACCTGTCTTACCAGCCAAGAAAACAGGTCCACTTGATTCGTCTGATGACGATATGTTTCCTAGTATGTCTACAAAACCAACTACTGCACCATCTAAACCACCCACAACTGGTCCACTTGCTCCGTCTAATGTTGATACTAAACCGTCTAGCAAACCAGCGACAATAGGAACGAGAAACTTTAAACCACTTGCAACATCGGATGAAGACGATGATCTATTTCAATCGAAACCATCTTCATCGTTGCCACCAAAGAAACCACCTACAACTAGACCGGTAGTTTCATCCGATGATGAAGATCAACCTAAAGTATCCAAACCAACATCTTCAAATGTGGTGAATGATCCATTAGGAATTGGTACAACAGTTGCAGCTACTACTTCTCAATCAGTCATAAAACCAACGGCGAAAAAAGTGTCCGATAGTGATAGTGACGAAGATTCGCCACCAAAGAAACAAATTAATAAAGGAGCACCAGTCGATGGTGAAAAGAAGAGCGTTAAAGATCTTGCTGTAGGATGAAATTTTTCTTTTAATTTCGGTCATATTCTTTTTTTTTCAGGGTATTTTAGGAAAGATTCCGATGGGTCCAAAACTACCAAATCAAGCTCGACCAAAACCAGTTGTTGAAGAAACACCTCAACCAGCAGGAGATGATAATAACGACGAAATACCTGCGCCATCTACAATTAAAAAACCTTCGAAATTAGACAACGATAGTGATGATGACTTATTCCCAACGAAAAAACCTGCTAATAATAATATCAAAGATATTTCTGTAAGAAATTCATGTGATTTGATTTTTCCGTTGAATTCGAATCATCCTTCGATATTTTTAGTCTCGAATTTCGATACCGGTAGCTTCACCTAGTGCCCAACCAAAACCAAGAAGTAATACTTCAGATTCGACAACAAAAGATGAAACACCAGCAGATCCACAAATATCGAGCATTGCTCAAGTAGATTTCTTTTCATTTTGTATTTATTGAAAATTATTCATCGGTTCTAGAGTCGAATATCAGTACGTCCAAATAGAAAAGCAGCACCTTCACGAGCAACTCGTGCAGCTGAACCAACAACAAATGGCACTGATGATCTATTTGGTACACCAAAATCAACCGAAACAGCTAAGCCTACGGTTGCAACGTCATCTCCAGTGGTTGCAACTTCACCACCTCCACCATCAATTCCAACACCAGCTCCTGAGACAGTGACAGGTTTGCCAAAGAAAACCGCTACTCTCGCTGCTAAACAAGTTACTAATTCAAAAGAAAAGAAAAAATTTTCGCTTTTTGATTCCGATGATTCTGACACCGATGAATTGCTATTTGGCTCTAGTAATAAAACTCGCCACGAGCATATTCATGTCACATTCTAAATCTCATTTTCTCTAGAAACAAAAGCATCTACAACCACAACAACAACAAAAGCGACTACTTCCGTAAGACGAGCACAATCACATGTTTCTTTTATCTATTCGTATTTAATTTTTATTTCGTTAGAAAGCTAAATCATTACTTCCACCATTGGATGATGATGATGATTTTCTCTCTCGACGACCAGTTAAGAAGGGTTCAGCTGCGAAACCAGCTGGAAATGATGATATCTTCTCTGATATGACATCCAAAGGTTCGTCTGGCAATAAAGCTAAAAAAGATTGGTCAATATTAGATCAAAAAGATGCTACAGGTAAATTTCATAAGTTTCTATTGTTCCATTCGATTGATCTTATTTATTAGATGATATTCTAAACACTCCACCCAATAAATCTTCCACAACAACTAAAACGAAATCAACCGATGGTAAAGCAAAAGGAAAATCAGCTAAGAATTTCGACGATATTTTTGGTTAATTAACCGAATAAAATATGAAATTATGTTTGGCATTTTAATTAATTCTTTCTTTCTTCCTTCTTTTTATTTTTCGCATTTTGTGCAATATATAAATAAATATCGTTTATTTTTAATTTTTCATAATTAACATCGAAAAATATCGGTGATTTATAAGTTTTCTACCCAAATCTATCGATACGACTGTCGCCGTATTGTTTGACATGGGTAACGTCATCGTTTTTTTCTTCCGAATGACTCAATCATTCAACTACCAATCATATAATTATGTCTCTCATTCCTATAAACAGAAATAGAAAGTCTCAAATCTTTATTTACGTATGAAGTTGTGTAAGAGAACTATTGAAATAAATAAGAATTAAATAATATCGAATTTCAATCAGAATGACAGTATCTTTGCACACACTTCCAGTGAACATCATATACAATATATTAGACCATTTGTCTGACGAACAATTGTTTATGTCAACAAGCAACGTATGTCAACGTTTGAACAGTATTATCAATACATATTCACGGTACAAAGTAAGTTAAGTTAAATTTAACAGATAATTCATGAAACAAACAGTATTTCAATATTATCTAGGCATTCGCGATATTCAAATTTTCTCCTAAAAGACGTTATGTTCTAAATACTCGACATCTCAGTCAAGCTTTACATAATAACACAGTAATTTCTAATCTATTTTCCAGGTCGACTATTCCGATTGTCGGATCGGATTGGTTCACCTGGGTTTATTCAAC
>ERZ778026.969-NODE-969-length-39592-cov-9.874219_pt1 | contig 39592 bp, 57 predicted proteins | sample MGYA00375756_ERZ778026 | MGnify/ENA primary metagenome ERZ778026 (study PRJEB29350, sample SAMN05389820) | bioreactor metagenome | isolation source: Ammonium sulfate bioreactor | place: South Africa: University of Cape Town | collected 2014-02-18 ... | reverse complement strand
TGCCTTCGTTCAGTCTCGCTGTCGTCATCGCTATCGACTCGTTTGCGTCGCTGCCTTCGTTCAGTTTCGCTGTCGTCGTCACTTTGAGCTCGCGTCGTGTGCTCCGTGGAACTGGCAGCTTGTTGCTCGAAGGGTGCGTCGGCCAGCTGGTCCTCATCGACGATCATGATGCCGGCAGGCTGCAGTGCCTTGGCCTTCTGCTGCTTCTGCTTCTTCTTCTTCTTCCTCTTGCCTTCTTGCTCCTGCGCTGGAACCGGATCGAGATACATCCGCCGCAGGTACTCCTCCTTGCTCAGGCCAGCCATGGTGCGGGGGAGCGTGGTTCTTGTGAGCGAGCGAGCGAGAGAGCAGCACCAGCACGCAACCAGGCGGGAAATGAACAAGTGAGAAATTGAGCGCAGTAGCGAACGCCTCAAGGCTCGTTCGTCCTCCGAGCTTCTTTTTCGTTTTACTTTTCTCTCGCCACCACCTCAGCCACAGCGAGCCATCGCGATATCCCAAGGACCGATCGATCGACCGAACCCTCGCGCGCTCTCTGCCTCCATCTCACCACCACTCGTTCATGCTTACGCGCCACCTGCTGATCCACTCTCCACCACCACCACCGCAATAACTCATTGCTCCCCCCTCCCTCTCGCGCTCCTCCAATTCATTCGTTCATTCGAGCAATCGCGCGCTCGCCGTAGTGCACCGCCGCGCCATCTCGTCTGCCCGTCCTGTCGCTCTCGGACATTTCGCTCTCGCTCTCGTTGAGCAGGATCGGGCGCGAGCAGCAGCAGCACCGAGGTCGCGGCCGCACATCGCGTGGCGGTGCCGCTGCGGCCTCGGCTGCGAGCGCCTCGCCCGATCCCGCGGCCTCCATGTCGAAGCAGCAGGCCGAGATCTGGGAGGAGCTGCGCAACCCCAAGAACAAGTTCTCGCTGCAGCACCTCAAGTATGCACGCCAGCCAACAGATAGAGAGACAGAGAGACTCATTGCGAGCACGTTTGGAGTCTCACTCACTCGCGTGATGCTCTCGTGATGCCCTCGCAGATATCTCCACACGATACTCTCGAAGAACCAGATCATCAGCGAGAAGAACCGCGTTCTGATCGTCGAGACGCTTCGTCAGGTACGCACTCATGCATACACGGCCATATCCTCCTCGTCCTCGTCGTCGTCGTCGTCTCATTGTGTTGTTGTACGAGTAGATTGCTGAGTTGATCATCTGGGGCGACCAACACAACGAGCTGTTCTTCGAGTACGTCCGTCATCGCTCGAGTGTCGCGAGTATGGCGCTCGTTACTGATCGGTCATTGATTGATGTCGTCACAACGTTGTGAAGGTTCTTCCTCGAGAAGCAGATCCTCGCGTACTTCTTCTCGATCCTCAATCAAGAGACCAGCCAGAGCGTCAAAGTCCAGGTACGCACCCACGCTCGTTCGTTCGCTCGCTCGCTCGACACACACGCACTCACTCGATGACTACGCAGCTGTTGCAAACCTTGAGCATTCTGATCGAGAACCTGCGTAGCGAGACCTCGCTTTGTACGCACCATCATCTCTACCGCTCGAGTGGCTGAGTGTGGCTGACTCACCGTGCTCACCTCACCGCGCATGGAATGGACGCGTGATGATTGCTGCCATGATTCAGACTTTCTGCTCTCGAACAACCACATCAACCAGTTGATACGCTACAAGTTCGACTTCTCGGATGAGGAGCTCCTGGCGTACTACATCTCGTTCCTCAAGACGCTCGCCCTCAAGCTCAACATTGGCACCATCCAGTTCTTCTACAATGACGTATGCCTCTCTCGCACGAGCAGTACTCTTGTCGCTTCTCGTGCAAACGACCTAATCGACCCAATCCCATGTCTGTTGTATCTCTCTCTCTCTCTCTCTCTCTGTGATACTAGCGCGACCATTCGTTCCCGCTCTACACCGAGGCCGTCAAGTTCTTCTCGCACTCTGAGAGCATGATTCGCACCGCTATCCGCACGCTCACGCTCAGCATCTACAAAGTCGAGGACAAATCGGCGCGGGCCTTCGTAGTCAACAAGGACCTCGCTCCGCCGTACTTTGTCGAGCTTGCATGGTTCATCAACTCACAGTTCCTGGCACTCGATCGCTTCACCACCGTGGCGTACGTGTCATCCCCTCACGTTGGCGCATCGCCTCCAACTCACTCACTCACTCACGCTAACACGCCAACACGCCAACACGCCAACAGCGATCAAGAGCGCTTCAATCACGGCCAGTTGACACAGATTGGCGATGAGACGGTCGATATCTTCTACTATCTGCAGGACATCTTGGCGCTTCACATTCCCGAGCTCGAGAGCGTATGCGCCATCGTCGTCGTCGTCGTCGTCATCGTCGTCATTTGTCATTCTCTGATGCTTTCTTTCACACGCATACACAGTGCCTCACCGATGCGTTGCTTCGCTCGTCGGTGTTTCCGCTGCTCGCTGGCAACGTCGTCGAGCAAACACCGCCGCTGGATGTACGTATCGACGGTGCACGAGAGTCTGTGTTCGTGTGCATGGCCCTCGTTGGCTGACATCGATCGAATGTGTATGTGTATCGAACGTCGCAGCCTCTTGTAACCCTATCACCGGTCACGGCTCTGTTCCTTCTCGGTCAACTGCTACACATTGTCAATACCTCCGAGCTCGTCAACTGCATCGTCACGCTCCTGTTCCACCCTGACCCAGGCCACTTCCAGCAGATCATCGAGGCCAAGAACAAGTACGTGTGCCCTTCGCCACTCTTCCTCCCTCCCTCCATCATCCAACTCATACCTACGGGCATGCGCTTGCATCATCATCAGAGCATCTGTGGTGGCGCCGCAATACCAAAAGGCGCCGAGCGATCCCAACCGCCAAACCTCGGGCGGAGTCACTCGCGTATCGTTGGATATTCCTCGCAGCAGCTCGGAGATCATCCGGCCTGCAGCAGCCGGTACTGTGGAGTCGAGCGATCCGATACCTGCATCGACTCCACCGTCGCGTGCCGTGAGCCAAAGCATGGGCAATCTGGCGCAGCCGGCATCGTCGCAACTCTCGGTCTCTCCGGCCTCGTCTGCCACCACCTCGAGCAGCACTGCGAGCACCGCCGCATTGCCCGACTCGATCTACTCGAGTGTAGCTCGAGGACCAGCCAAGCGTGTCAACAGTGGATCGGTCGAATCAACGACCTCGACCTCAACCACGGCCTCGGCCGAGCCATCCTCGAGCGAGGACGGCTCCTGCGAGCACTTGAGCATCTCGGCCAGCACTGATGCCGAGCCGTTCCCGCCGAATGCATCGACATCGTCTGATGGCACGAACGACAGCGAGCAGCAAGACGACCACGAAGAGCCCGCTGCTGACCTCTCAACGTACGTGTGCAAGTCCGTGCTTGTGCGCTCAAGCTGGCTGTCGCAACTCAACGTGGGCGTGACACCTACGATAGGGTCAACTTGTGTCGCGAGCGCTTCCTCGAGTACTTGATGCACTCGGACGATCGGTTCGTGATGAACACGCTGCTGCTGGTGTACGCCATCATCCAGAATCCAGGCACCAGCACCGGCATCCTCGAGGGCTTGGGCCTCTTGCCGATATCGTGCTCGCACCACGGCAATCGTGCCGGCCCCTTTGCCGACGCATTGCAAACCGAGCCCCCGGTACGAGAGCGCACTCTCTCGTTCCAACCACGCCCTTCTCTCGCGCTCTCATGCTAGCTGTTGCTGTTGCTGTTGTTGTTGTCCTCTGCTAATTTGTGGATGATTGCAGCCGACGAGTGCCGATGAAGAGGCACACTCGCTGGCGCAAGGGGCATCGATGCGAGATTGTGTACGCTGAGCTCCACTCGCACTCGCACTCGTCCTCGAACTCGCTGCTCTCCAACGCTCATCACCAAACAAAATGTGCACATCTAGATTGTCGACAAGCTGCTGGAGATCCTCTCGCGGCCCGAGTCGCACCGCTTGATCACGTTGCAGATGGCCATCAAGCTGCTCAAGAGCTTTGCACACAACGAATCCACTGCGCCGTCGCTCAACTCGATGCAGCTCGAGGCCTTGCTCTCTTGCTACTCGCAAGTGGTGAAGAACATGCAAAGGGAGCTGATCGCCGGCATCGGAGATGCGTTCCTCGAGTTGTTCGAGGACGAGATTCGCACCTTTAAGCGTATGACGTCGTCTCTCTCTTGCGCACCACTCGATCATTCACTCACTGGCTCTACTGCTACTTCTTTCTGACTCTGCAGAAATCAACGTCGATCACCTGCTGACCGACTCGAGCCTGGTGTTGCCGGTCTTGAGTGCACCTACGCGAGGTGTTGGTACGTTTGATTGGCGTCATCGTGTTCAACTGCGCCCAACTGTTGGCCATGTGCTGACTTGAATGATCGTGCTCGATCCGCGTAGACTTTGCTCGCCGACTGCCCAAGACCGACCTCGAACGCTCGCGAGCCAACATTCAACGATTCTTGCTGATCCGCGAACTGCGCTTCTCGCTGCTGCATGAGAAGGACCAGTTGTTGCCGCTCAAAGAGTCGCGGCCATCGCCGTCGATGAAGGTGCGTTGTCTCTCGCCCTGCAAGCGGCAAGCGCTTACTTGTACTGAGATCGTGACACCATAGCCGGGAGCCACCATACCGTTGCCTGCCGAGTACATTCAGTGCCGTGCGCTGAACAACGGTGGCGTGAGACACATTGTGATCGACGAGAAATTCGTGCTGATCACTGAGCCGGCGACGCCGCAGCAACAGCAGCAGCACCATCACCAGCAGCAACAACAGCAGCAACAGCACCACGGCCACGAGGGCACCTCGATACTCGTCGTGATCACCGACATGCTACCGCTCCAAAACGTGCAGTCGGCCGTACACGGCCCGGTGCTGCTGCTCAAGACCGGCAGTCTGGTGTTCGACACCGACCAGCAGTGCAGCCACACCAAGGAGCAGCTCGACACCGCCAAGGCGCGAATCCGCGAGTCGAAGATGGCGCAGCTGTTCGAGCTGGTGGACCTGCGCCTCGAGGACGTCAAGCGCACGACCGACATTCACCTCCACTCGATGCGTCGCTCCAACTCGCAGGAGATGAAGTGTCCGCCGTCGCTCGATCCGCGCGAGGTCGAGGAGGAGAACGACCGCGCACGCGAGGCAGCGCGCCTCGAGAAGCTGCTGCGCGAGAAGGACGAGCGTGACCGCACCGAGGCGCGCCGCTCGATCCTCGGCACCGTCATGACACGCTCGTCGTCCGATCGCAAGATGTCCTCGACCACAAGCACGAGCGCACCATCGGCGCTCGTGCCGCAACAGCAACCGCCAGCCTCCGAGTCGGATGCCACCGCTGCCGCCACTGCCGCCACCGCCGCCGCAACAAACGAGAACCACGACGACGTGTTCTCGATTCAGAGCCCGCGCAACGACCGTCGAAGCTTCGGTTCGCTGCCACTCGAGAAGCCCAAGCCCAACCAGGCGATAGACACCAACCAAGATGAGCCAGAGGGCAGCGAAGCACGAGCGCCAGATGGCGGCGCTGATGTGCTGCCAGCAGCCGAGCAGACCGCGACCCAAGATGTTGCGGCGTCATCGTCGGTTGCTGTGGCAGCCGAGCAGGACGAGCGCGATCCACTGAGCGGCATACCGATCAGCAAGGCCGCGCAGTTGGCGAACGTACGCGCTTCGGTGTGAAGAATGTAATGTGTGTGCGAGCAAGCGTGAGCAGGGGATGCGCACCTCGGTGTGTGTGCGCGATTCGATCGATCGGGCGATCGGGCAGAGGCGGCAGCTTCATTTTATCTCCGATGCGTCGCCCAATACAACCACCTCAACCAACCACCAGCAGAAGCACCAATTAATCCTTTGCTCGCCCTCTCTCGCTCGCATCCGCTCCCCTACTCGCCATCTGTCTCTCTCTCGTCTGCGCCTCGCTAACCGCCGCTCTCGTGTTCGCTCCTTCGTTGGGACCCGGTATGCTACTATAGCCCGCCCAGCGCCATGGCTCGCAAGATTACGCCCGACGACATGCGCAAGCTGCGTATGATGTCAGTCGAAGCACGCGCTGCGTATCTCTCGTCGGCCTACCGTGCCGGCGCCAACAGCAAGGGCGGTAGCGACTCCTCGCCGCCGCCCGAGCCATCGAGTGCCGGCGGCGTACTCCACGCACCGATGACCGTGGCGTCCAAGATCGATGCCGGCGAGAACGCCGTGTACCTCGAGGCCAAGCGCGCGGTGCGGCGCAAGGTGAAGCGCGACAGCGACGCCGCGGCGGCAGCCGCCAGCGTCGCGAGCGCCTCGCAGCCGTCGGTGCTGACCGAGGCGCCGAACAACAAGCGCTCCTTCACGAACGCCAGCACCTACACCTCCAAGGACGAGCTGACGCGTTCATCGATCGAGCTCGCACGTCCTGTCGTGCCTGCCAAGTCGCCACGCCCGGCCACAGCAGCAGCGCCGCCATCATCGTCATCGTCGTCAAGCCGACGCCTCGCAAAACGAGATGGGTCGAGCTCGCCCACCGCCAGCTCAACTACAACGGACATTGTGGTACCAGGTACCATGGACGACGTGGTACCATCGAGCAAGAGTACCAGCAGCCGTGGCCGCCGTCGTCGACGTCAGGTTCCCTGCTCTCCAGACTCGATGCTCGACGAGCCCAAGAGCGACCCACTACCGTCATCATCATCATCGAGCAGCTGTACCTCGTCGACATCATCATCGTCATCGGGAGGTGTCGATGTTCCATCTCTACGTACAGCGTTGGTGCGACATAACTCGTTCTACTGGCTCGACAAGCCGAGCATGTTGTCGCACTCGGTGACGCTACCCGACATGGCCGAGCTGCTGCTGCAGCCGTCGCCGCGAGTGTCGGCCGACACTCCTCGCTCGCACGTGATCAAGCTCCGACGCGGCAACTCGGACTCGAACTTCAAACGCATGCCGTCGTTGCAGCTGCGGCGCACGGGCTCGTCCGAGGACCTGGCGCAGGCCATGAAGCTCAAGGAGGAGGAGATCGACCGCATGCTGGCCGAGCAGCGCTCGATCGACGCCACGCTGCAGCAGGCCGAGGTCGTGCGTCGCACGACGCCGTTGCTGAGCGTCGGCAACGACTCGAGCACCGTCAAGTTCGTGTGCGTCTCCGACACGCACACGCACCACCAGTCGCTGCGGCCGCCGGCCGGCGACGTGCTGATACACGCCGGCGACTTCTCGTACACGGGCTCGCTCAAGGAGGTGCAGTCGTTCTGCGACTGGCTCGACAAGCAGCCGCACCGCATCAAGATCGTGATCGCCGGCAACCACGACACCACCATGCAGCCGGCCTTCTACGAGAAGGAGCACTACCGCTGGCACAAGCAGCGCGAGGACCACCGCGCCGTGCGCGCGCTGCTCTTCCAGCACTGCACCTACCTCGAGGACTCGGCCGTGCTGATCGACGGCATCAAGCTCTACGGCTCGCCGTGGCAGCCGTGGTTCCTCAACTGGGCCTTCAACCTCCAGCGCGGCCGCGAGCTGCTCGAAAAGTGGAGCGCCATCCCGGCCGACACGGACGTGCTCATCACGCACGGCCCGCCGTACGGCCACGGCGACGGCATCAAGGGCCGCGGCGGCTTCATCGAGCACGTCGGCTGCGAGGACCTCATGCGCGTCGTGCGCATCGTCAAGCCCAAGTACCACGTCTTTGGCCACGTGCACGAGGCCGCCGGCATCTCCAAGACCGCCGACACCACCTTCATCAACGCCTGCATCTGCACCGCCGACTACAAGCCTTGGGGCCGTTCGCATGTCTTTGAGCTACCGAAGCGTGAGCTCGATGGCACACAATCGGCTACCGACATTGCCGTACGCTCGTTATCGTCACCCACATTATCGGCTACGACATAGACGACGCAGCTTCATCACCTCAATCACCATCAATCACCATTGCTCATTTTGTCCATCTCTTGTTAGTTAGAACAGTAGAGAGTTAGTTAGATAGCATCGCAACCACTCACACTCCACTCGCCACGTTGATATTTAGTGCACGTCTCTAATTTATGAATGAATCAATCAATCAATCAATCAATCGCATCCATCCCATCCTATCTATCTATTCATACGACGTGAGTCACTTGACGTAAACAACCGAAACCAATCACACACTCATTCTCCTCTCTCATTCTCCTCGCTCGCTCGTGCTGGTACTCGTGGTCGGCTTATTTGCCACCTCGCAGCTTACGCGCGAGTTCGTCGTACTGGCCCTGTTGCTCGGCGAGCAACATCTTGGTGGCAATCAGCTGCTGCATCGCGTGCTCGGCCTCTTCCTTGGCCCGCTGAACCTTGGCGTCGGCTTCGGCCTGCATGCGCGCCATCTCGGCACGTAGATCCGTGAGCTGCGACTTGAAGCTGTCGGTGTTGGCCTCGGTGTTGGCCAACAACATCTTGGTCGTGATCAGCTCGCCCTCGAGTGTCTCGAACTGCTTGGTGAGCGCCTGGCGGTTGAAGGTCGAGATTTTGATGACGCCGAACGGACGCTTCTTGTTGGAGCTGTCGTGCAACACCAGCTCGCAGTCGGCAATCTCGAACTCCCAGCTGAGGTCCAGAACATCGACTGCCTGGCCAGCTGTGCATACGGTCATGTTAGCAAGATGAGCTCGAATCTCCGACGTCGCCCACGACGTACCCATCTCCATTCCACGACGAATGTCGTCCTTGCTGCCCTGCATGCCAATCAGCGTGTCGGTGATCTTCTTGGCAATCACCTGCAGGTCGGGCATCACGTCCTCGAGCTCGTTCAGACCACCCTTCTTGGCCTTTGCGCACACTTGCATGCCTTGCAAGCGCACCGAGATCTACAAACATACGTGAGCAATCCCCCAACAAGTAAGCAAGCGCGTACACCATATGTGTGTGTACTCAGCCGCGGCGTACTTCGGTGAACGATGGAGTATCGACTGGCAAGATTCGCTGGCAGCAGAATTGCAAGTGGTGGCAGTGCGCGTCATCCAGAAGCACCGACGACGAACCCGTGACCGGCAACGGCACCAAGCGCAGCGACGTGGGCGATCGCGGATGGTCGAGCTCATCTGCCTGCAGTCGCATCAGTCGTGCTAGCACGCTCTGGCGCGTGGGGCTGTTCTCGACGATCAGCGTCAGGCCCGAGAACGTGAGCTGCGACAACAGGCTTCTGTTGTTCGAAAAGCCGTCGTGCAGCGGCGAGTCGATGGCGTTGCGCGGCTCGTAGGTCGTGCCAATGTTGTAGAGCGGGATGCGGAAGATGCCATTGTCGGCACGGAAGATGACCGCACACTGGAAGCTGTGATCCAGCGCGCACACACACGACGCCTCGGTGAGCCCACCCAATGTACTACTACTGCTCGACGACGACGACAACGACAACGATGACGACGACGTACGTTTTGAGGGCCGCATCGACCGCCGAGATGGTATCGTGTTTGGCTTTCTCGAGGATCTCGGTGGTTTTCTACGCCAGCACGACACGATGAATGGAGGTGGCGGTGGTGGCACACCTACGCAACTACCACCTCTCTCGCTCCTTGGTAGACGTACGGCTTCACTAACCGTCAGCGCGGCCGTCAACGCCACGTCCTCGAGCGTCTGCTTGAACTTGTCCTTCTCCTGGTCCGAGATTTGCAGCTCGGCGTGCCACTTGCGGAACGTGGGCCAGATCTTCTTGAAGTACTCCTCCTGTGGCTCGGTGAGCGTAAAGCAGAAGTCGCCAGCATGGATCGCCAGCTCCAGCTGTGGCCGTTGTGCTTCGTCACTGGAGGTAACGGTACAAGCGAGAGTGAGTGATTCCACCTCGCTCATTCACTCACTCCACTCACTCCACTCACTCCACTCACTCCACTCACTCCACTCGTACTTGGGCGTTTCTAACAAACGGCCATACAGCCGAATGGTCGATGGTCGCAAGATGGTCGCTGGCGTGGCATCGCCATCCATCGAGTCGACCGTCTCGATCGTAGCGTCGACGAGGCTCATTTGGAACTTGTTCGAGAGCTCGGACGCCTGCTGCGAGAAGCTCAGGTAGTCGCTGGCCGGAAGGGACGCGAGCCCGTCAAACAAGAACGGCACCAACGACCAGTCGGGGCGGTTGGTGAGGCCGACCTGGCGCACCATGAGATGCAGCGCCTGGCTGAGGTAGAAGCCGTCCTCGTCGGCGTAGCGGTCCTTGGGGATCAGCAGCACCGTGTTGTTGACGTTGATATCGACCCGGGACGAGTGGTACCACTTGAAGTAGTCCGACACCTTCTTGGCGTGCATCTTGTTGATCCACTCGGCCATCTCCTTGGGCGAGAGCTTGGGCTCCTCGGAGGCGCTGCCTCCATCACTCGACGCCGCTGCTGGCGGAGTGGCGTCATCGTTGGCAGGAGTTGGCGGTGGCGTCGTGGTCGCGGCAGCGGCAGCACCGGCACCGGCACCGGAGGGCGTGACGATGGCACCCGACAAGAAGTGATACAGCCCCTTCCAAGCGAAGCGATCGAGCACCACCTGCAGGCCGTTGAGGTTGACCGAGAAAATGGTGCTGCGTGGATCGTCGATTCGCGCCCAGCGATGCAGGATCGTGACGTCGAGAAAGTCGCGCGGCGTCTCGCCCGAGGCATTGTCGGGAACGGCTTGGCCGAGGAGCTTGGTGTAGCGCGCGTCTCGGTCGCGTGGAGGCGACAGCTGGCGCAGCGTCATGTTGTGCAGGTTGAGCTTGAGCACGCTCTCGTACAGCTCGTCGCCATCGCCGTCTTGCGCCGACTTGAGTTGCTTGCGCGGCGAGATGTAAAAGTGGAAGCCGAATCCATGAAATGTGAAGCCTGCACGTAAACACGATGAGTGCACGATGAGGCGGCAGCAGCAGCAGCAGCAGCTGGCTGGCTGGCTGGCATGACCTACCATCCTTGGGAGCTCCAGAAACGAGTGACGTCTTGTGGAACTCGAGCGACCATCGCTCAATGTGAAGGTTGTACATGATTCTGCCAACAGCGAGCGCGAGCGAGTACGAGATGTGAGTACGATACAGCGCAGCACGGTCGTGCAGCGAACGTCGTACTCTAGGGTCGAGAGCTTGTTCAGCCCTTCTTGTACGCGCGCCGAAGCGATGGCCTCGGCTTCGGGGTTCTTTGGCGCGTCACGTTCGAAGCAGCGCTTGATCGATGAGAACAACTGCGCGATCATTTGCCACGAGAGCTCGTTGGCTGAGAAATTGATCTGTGTGGGCGCGTTACAACAAGCATGAGTGGATGCGAGCTGACCATGGGGAATGAGGATGATGGCGACGGCACCTCTTCGAACAGCATATCGACCGTGATGGCAGTGTACTCGTCCATGTCGGTGTTGAGGCACGCGGCGACGCGGATCTCGGCCGGGATGCGCTTGACGAGCGACATGGGCGAGCCGTCGAGTTGAATCAGGTTGACCGAGAGCGACTGGCACGTGAGCTGCTTGTAGGTGCGCTTGAGCGCCTGCTTCTTGTCGACGTCGTTGGCGGCGCTCAGCTTCACGACCTCCCAGCTCGAGTTGGTCGACTGAATGACGACGTCGCGAATGTCGATCACGAGCTGCGGCACCCAGCCGCCGGCGTCCTCGCGCGGCAGCGTCGAGATCTCGAGGTGCACCTCGTTGACCTTGAACGTCATGTTCATGACCGTGTCCTCGAAGTTGAGCTTCTTCTTCTTCTTCTTTTTCTTCTTGCCATCGGCGTCCGAGACGTTGGGCGTCGAGGGCGTCGAGGGCTCGGATGAGAGTGAGTTGGGCCTGCGAGAGAGAGAGCGAGTCCGCATTGCCGGTCATTGCTCGGTTCGTGGTGCCTCGCAATCTCACCACGACTCACTCACTCACTCTCACTCGTGAACCAATCCATCGAATGCGTGCTGATACGTACGGGCTCATGGTGGTTGGCATCGGAGGAATGATGACCGGCTCGCGCAACGCCATGTTGATGCGGTCGATGCTCATGACCACCGGACTCTCGGCGAGCTTCGTCACATTCGGCAACTGGAGAGAGAGACGCAATCTTAGAAGAACACAACCAATACGAGCATGCAACCAGACAACCAAGCAGACAGACAGATGCCGATACGCTACCGAGACCGTGAGCTCGTTGCATGAGGCGCTCTGGACCTCGAGGTTCGTCGGGATCATCATCATCTCCTGGATGAAGGCCTCGTTGAGCCTGAGGTTCGACAGATGCGCCGAGCCCTTGAGCAGCGACAACTTGAATTGATCATTCTTAAAGTCCTTGATGAACAGCCGAAAGTACTTGGCCAGCACCGAGGTCACGATGGTCTCCATCGAGGCCTCGCGATGGATCGATGCGTGCGATGGGATGCGATGGGATGAGATGCGATGCGATGCGATGAGATCGATGAAGGAGCGGCACCGCATTTCTTCGGTACTTTCGGTACTTTCGGTAGTTCGCGTTATCGCAAAGACGCGTTGGTCGCGTTCATTCCATTGATCTCGTTCCTCCTCTCGCGCATATCGATCTCTCTCGATCTCTCTCGATCTCTATCGATCTATCGCGTCTGTGTCCATCGCAGCTGTCTTGGTGTTTGGCCAACTTGGCGTGGGGTGGCCCCTCCATGAAAAGGAAGGGACCGGACGAAGCCTCCGCACCACCGCCGCCACCGTCCGAACGCCGCCGCTCGGCTCGTACCTCGGCTTCGTCGTCGTCGTCGTCGTCGTCGTCGTCGTCATCGTCCAGCGCCACTGACCCGTCCTCGTCCTCGCGACGTTCGTCTTCTCTCCCAGTCGGTTCTTCGCTCGCTGACGCGTCTCACACCGCAGCGGCATCTACCACAACACCGACAGCTTCCGCAGCAGCCACAGCCGCAGCAGAAGAAGCCCCGGCGCTGGTGCACTCCTCGAGCCACGCTCTCGAACCCGCTGCCAAGCGCCCCAAGTTGCACCACCACTCCCCCTCATCGACCACCACTACTACCACCACCAGCAGCAGTAGCACCACCAGCAGCAGTAGCAGCGCCAGTTACTCGTGCTCTAGCTCTACGACCATGCAGGACCCAAGCAACGGCAGCGACAATGCCGCCAGCTCCGCCACTGGTGGCAGCAGTAGCGCTACGACCAACGGCAACTGTTCGCGTGATGCAGCACGCGAGCACGATGAGCACCACAGCGCGATGGACACCGAGCGCGTTCTTGCCGATGGCTTTCGCGTGAGTGAGATCGTGCGCTTGATGGTGCAGACGATGCGCGAGCTGGGCTACGTCGAGTCGGCCGCGCTGCTCGAGAAGGAGTCCCACACCCCGCTGCAGGAGTCGGGCGTGCTCGAGTTCCAAGCCGCGCTGCTCGACGGCCGCTGGCGCACGGTGCATCGGCTGCTGCCTGCGCTGCGCCTCTCGTCTCCCGACCACACCAAGGTACCGACGACATCAGCGGCTGTGCTGCAATCGCTCAGCTGTCGCCTCTGACTCTCTCTCTCTGTCTCTCTCTCAATCGCGTTGCAGGAGGTCAAGTTCTTGGTTGGCGAGCAAATGTTCTTTGAGCTACTCGACAGCGGTGACACTGCCAGCGCCCTGACGTGCCTACGCTCGACGCTCACTCCCTTGAAGGTCGACAGCTCGCGGCTGCATCGGCTCGCAAGGTATCTTTCCACGCGGCCTCCACATCACCTGCATACGCTCGCGCGAGCTTCCTTGCCTCTCGGTGCTGAACGCGTTGCTCGTGTATCCAGTATGCTCATGTGCCGCACATCGGCCGAGTTGCGAGCGCGTGCTCAATGGCCGGGTGGCACGGAGTCGCGGCAGAATCTGCTGTGCAAGCTGCGAGAGCACATTTGTCCGGCGAGCCTCGCGCCCGAGAACCGCCTGCAAGCGTTGTTGGCGCAAGCCAAGCAACAGCAGTTCGCTCGCTGTCTCTACCACAACCTCGACGACGACCATGTGCCGTTCTCGTTGCTGCAAGACCACGCGTGTCCGCGCACGTTGCTGCCGTCCGAGTGCGTGCAGGTGCTCGAGGTGCACAAGGACGAGATCTGGCACCTGCAGTTCTCGCACTCGGGCACCATGCTGGCCTCATCGTCCAAGGATAACACGGCCGCCATCTGGGCGCTGGAAGCCGACGAGCACGACTCGACGAGCCACAACGGTCATGCCGACGATTCTGCAGTGGCCGAGAGCAAGAGCGTACGTATTGAAGCACGGCTGCTCGCGAACGACGGCTGGCTGACATTCGACTCTCGCCAAAGGTTCACCAGTCGTTCCGCTTGCGATTCACGCTCGAGGATCACTCCGAGGCACTGTCGATCGTTTCGTGGAGCCCCGACGACTCGATGCTGCTAACGGCCGGCCTCGGGCACTGCATTCGCCTGTGGAACACTCGCGACGGCTCGTGCATCAAATCCTTCATGCACCACTCGTTGCCGGTCGTGGCGGCCATCGCATGGATGCCGGACAGCAAGCGCTTCATCTCGGGTGGACAGGACCGCCACATCTACATGATGGGCATCGACGGTCAGCAGATACGCACGTGGCCGTGCCCACGCGTCAGCGACTTGATCGTGAGCCCCGATGGCAAGCATATGGTGGTGTCGTGCGAAGAGTGCGTGCTCAAGATCTACAACCTGGAGAGTTCTTCGACCGAGCCCGAATCCATGTATGTTGCATCCAGACAGAGAGCGGGAGAGGAGAGAGATCAGTATCGTTAACGTTTACTTGGTTGGTTGGTTGATGTAGCATTACCGAACGCGAGACGATCCATTCGCTGGCGTTCTCGCGTGATTGTCGGCACATCCTCGTCGGAATCGTGACCAAGGAGGTGATTCTATGGGACCTCGCACAGAAAAAGGTGGTACAAAAGTACTTTCGAGGCTCTGACAAGGCGCGCTTCGTCATTCGGCCATGCTTCGGCGGTGCCGATGAGAGATTCGTCGCCAGCGGAAGCGAGGACTCGCAGGTGTACATTTGGCACCGTGCGAGTGGCGAGTTGGTCAACGTGCTGCCGGGCCACTCGGGCACCATCAACTGCGTCAGCTGGTGTCCGACCGACCCAGGCTTGCTTGCATCCGCCAGCGACGACCAGACGATCCGGCTCTGGCGCGCGACGGCATCACAACACCAACACCAAACTCAACGCCCGGCGTCGCTGATCTTATAGGCCGTCACCGGTCGACCTCCACCACAGCGTAATCTTTCTTGTGACTAGTGTAATTACTGGGCGAGGCGCCTTGGGGTGCTCTCGTGTCATCTCGTCTCGCTTCATCTCTCCTCTTTTTCGCTCTTGTTTGTGCTCTCGCTCGAGGCAACTCTTCTCTTCCCAATACTCTGTTGTAGATTTGTTCTCGCCTACTCGTACAGTGTCTGCTTCTTCTCTCTTTCTCTCTCATCCGTTGCCTCTCGTAGCTTCACACGAATACACCAACCATACCAAGCAAGCCAGATGGATCGAGAGCCGACAGATTGATTGATCGACAGATAGATTAGCAAACAGGGTATCCAACAAAAAACGCCACTAACCAACAATTCTGCTCCGCGCTGCTCTTCTCTTCTCTTGTTCGCTTCCCGCCTCACGCCACTCGCCACTCGTCCGTTAGCCCTCCCAAGCGCCACCCGCGCCCCCAAGCTCTCGCTCCCTCGCTCCCCACACACACACCATGACTCTCGATACGCTTCGACATGAGCTGGAACAACTCGGCGCCACGTTGATGGACAAGTTCCGTCGGCCGTCATCGCGTACTCGCGCTCGTATCGCCGAGGCGCTGTTTCGCCCCGAGGACGAGTACCTGCTGATGCCGAGTGGCTCGTCGTCGACGACGATGGTGATGGCCGAGCCGGCGTGGAAGTACAACTACAACTACCTGGCACCGGTGGCGATGGTCGACCAACTGCCGCTGACGCAAGGCTTCGAGCTGCGCTGGCTGTTGTTGGTCGGCATTCGCGTGCTGCAGGCGCTCGTGAACCAGGTGGCGTACGTGCGGCCGCGCGAGCTCGCTACCAAGGCGTACACGCAGCTGCAGCAGGCGTTCGAGCTGCTCGAGCACCCGGACGACATTGAGCAGGTGGCGCGCGGCATCTTGGTGCTGCTGGACGCGCAGGCCACGCTGCTGCTGTTGTTCCTCGACGACGTGCTGCTGCGCTCGCGAACCGACGTGCTCAAGGACCTGTACTCGGCGCTGTTCGCCATCGGCGCCGACCAGCGCAACGAGAAGGCCAAGAACCTCCTGACCGGCTTCAGCTACTCGGTGCAGGCGCTCGTCATCGTCGCGACGCCGGCGTTCGAGCAGCCGCCGCACTCGATCGACGACTACCGCCGCCTGTTCGCGCTCATTCCGCTGCCGCGCATCGCCGACACGTTCGAGACCGACGAGTGCTTCGGCTTCCTGCGCGTCGGCGGCCCGAACCCCGTCATGCTGCGTCGGCTCGACTCGCTGGACGCGTGGCCCGACGTCGCCGCCGCCATCACCGACGACGTCTATCGTGCCGCCATCGGATGCCGCGGCGGCAGCGACACGTTCGCCGCCGCCATCGCGTCGCGTCGCGCCTTCGTCGTCGACTACTCGGTCTTTGCCGCCGCCGTGCACGGCACCTGGCCGCAGTGGGCCAAGTACATCTGGCCGACGGTCGGCTTCTTTGCCGTGCCGCCGCCGTCGTCGTCGCCGAGTGCCGCCGCTCCTGCTGCCACTGCTGCTGCTGCCACCACCGGTAGTGCGAGTGCCACCGCCGCGGCCCCGGCAGATGCTCGCGACACTCGTCAGCTGCACCCGATCGCCATTCGGCTCGCCTTCACGGCCGGCACGTCGTTGCAGCCGGCACCGCGCATCTACACGCCGCTCGACGGCCAGCGGTGGCTCATGGCCAAGACCGCCTTCCAGGTGGCGGACGGCAACTACCACGAGGCGGTCTCGCATCTGGCGCAGACGCATCTCGTCTCGGGCGCCATCGCCATCGCGACGCACAACAGCCTCGCGTCGTCGCATCCCGTGCGCCGGCTGCTCACGACGCACTTTCGCGGCACGCTGGCCATCAACGACGCCGCGCGCCTCACGCTCATCGCGCCCAACGGCACGGTCGACGCGCTGCTCTCGAGCACCATCGACACGGACCGCATGCTGGCGGCGCTCGGCCACCAGCTCGTGACGCACAACTTTAACCACAGCTTCCTGCTGACGAACATGCGCGAGCGCGGCGTGCTGGCCACCGAGTGCGACCTGCCGAACTATCCGTACCGCGACTGCGCGCTGCAGATCTGGGGCGCCATCCAGCAGTGGTGCACCGAGTACATCAACGACTACTACACCAACGACTCGCTGGTCGTCGCCGACAACGACCTGCAGCGCTGGCTCAACGAGCTGCGCACGCGTGCGCGCTTCGAGGACATTGGCGAGCTGCCCGGCCCGTGCATCGCCACGCGTACCTACCTCATCGAGCTCTTGACCATGATCATCTTCACGGCCTCGGCGCAGCACGCCGCCGTCAACTTTCCGCAGTTCGACCACATGGCCTTCGCGCCCGCGGTGCCGCTCGCCGCATACGCCGATCCGCTGCCGCCACCGCCGGCTCCCGACGCCGTCGCGACGGACGAGAGTCCCTCGTGGATTCGAATGCTGCCGCCCAAGTCGCAGGCCTTGTCGCAGCTGAACGTCGGCTGGCTGCTCGGCTCGGTGCACTACACGCGCCTCGGTGAGTACCAACGTGACCTCGTCGACGGTCGACCAAAGATCGCCGCCGCACTCGAGCGCTTCAGGCAACGCCTCGTGATTCTCGAGGAGCGCATGAGGCTCGAGTTCCCGGACTATCCCTTCTTGCGGCCATCGCTCATTCCGCACTCGATTAACGTCTAGAGAGAGAAACTACCACCCAAACACCAACCAACAACAACCTAACTAACAACAACAACTCGCAAGCCCTTGACTACTCCATTCAATCACACTCACCCAATCTTGCTCTCCATCAGCAATACATTCGTCCCTACACCAAGCCGCGCCAGATATTCCTCCAGAGAGCGAGAAGGAGAAACGCGGACAGGGTACCCCGGGTAGAGGTCGGGTAATGGTGGGCCGCCGCTCAGGCCTTCGTGTGCTGCTCTTCAGGCGCTCGCGCTTTGGCGCCGCCACATCTTCTCTCTCGCTCGCTCGCTCGCCAGCGCCTGCCGCTCGCATCCGTCCGCTGCCTCGCGCCTCGCGTCCGCCGCCGTCCTCCCTTCTCTCTCTCTCGTCCTCGCTCGGCGTGAGAGTGTGTGTGCGGGTGCGTGGGTGTGCGCCATCGCGAGTGATAGTACCGGCCGGCCCTTTTGTGCGCGCGTGTGTGTCTCGCGCGCCGTGTCCTCCTGATGGCCTCTCCCACCGCGACGCCGAACGCCAGCGACCTCGCGCACCATCACCACCACCATAACTCCTCGCCCGTGCCGGGAGAGTCCGACCTCCTCGCCGAGTTCGAGCGTGAAAACCTCTCCGCCTTGCTCGCCATCAAGCCCCTCTCGCACGACGTGCCTCCGAGCGGCACCTCGGTCTCGGCTCCCGAATCCGACGCCGCTGTCGAGCACCTCCTCCAGCACCACAGCTCCGACGCTGCTGCCGACGACGCTGCTGCCGCCACCTCTCCGTCTGCTTACGCCGACGAGAGGCGCCTCGACGAGCACCACTCGCACCTCTCGCCCGCCATGGCGCACCATAACGACCTCGCCAGCCACGCGGCCGCCACCGAGGCCTTGTTGTTGCCGCCGTTCGACGCCGCGTCGCCGTCGCTCGACGAGAGTGCTGCTGCCGCCGCCGCTGCCGCCGCTGCTGCTCCGCACGCAGCCCACGCCACCGAGGCCGAGGCCCAGAGCGTCGCCCACCAACCTGCCTCGCCTGAAGCGCCAGCTGCATCGTCACACGAGCTCGCAGGCATCACGAGCGCCGCCGCAGCGTCGTCGGCCGACGCCAAGCAGCTGAGCAACCTCGATGTTGATATGAAGGTGCGCCACCCGACCGCTGCTATGCTCGCTCCCCGGCCCCCACTGCGCTGCTTGTTGATCGGCGCTCCTGACGGCTCGTTGTGATACTTGGTGCCCAGGCACAAGAGACCCTCGATGATCCAGAGGACCATCACCGTTCGAGTGACGAGCACGCAATGACCGTCGATGCCGCCGCTGACGACCGTACGACCTCTCCTCCCCACTACCACTACGACGCAACAACTACCACTTCTACCATCCCTAGCGTCTCTCTCTCTCTCTCTCCGCGTAACTCACTCGTTGTGCTGCTGCTTTATCAGGAGCACTCGGCAGCAGCCACCTCAATGGCGTGTCGCCGCCTCACACAGAATCCTCCGCGGCGCCTTCGTCCGCGACCTCGACACCGAGCGAGAAGCGGCGCATGCGTCTGCTGCCAGAGCTGGGCCACCAGCTGCAACAACCACAACACTCGTCGTCGCCGGCACTCCTCGATACACCAGCCGCTCCGAGCGGCACTTCGTCGGCGTCGGCGCCGCCCGCCGAGCCGGTCGAGAACCGCCTCGAGTTCCTCGACAACATGCAGCGCATCGAGCGACAGTTCTCGAGCCTGAAAGACCGCGTGTTTCGCGACCAGATCCAGTCGCTCAAGCGCGAATACCAGACCATCAAGTCGGGCTCCCACGAGAAGTTTGCCGACCGCATCGAGGAGCTCGAGCAACAGCGAGCTGAGAAGATCGCTAGCTCGAAGCTCTGGCTCGAATATCAGGTACGACCGTTGTCGATGTTGCCGTTGCTCTCTCTCTCTCACGGCCGCCTGCTGTCTGTTCAAGCAAGAGAGACCTAGAGAGAACGATACTGACAACCGTATGTGGGCTGTATGGTGACCGTGTAGATGCGCAGCTTGCAAGCAAGTTTTGAGGCCGAGTTGCTCCAGTACGAACAGGAGCTTGATGTACGTGGGTCGTACTCTCGCTCGCTCGCTCGCATTTGTGCAATCACTCACGCATACGGTTGCTCGATGGCTACAGAGCGACAAGCAAGCCATTCGTCAAAAGATGTTGAACCACGTCGCTGAGAAGATGAAGAAGCTCGAGGAAGAGAAGAACGCCATGAGTCTGAGTGGTGCGTCCTCGCTGATGCTCGGTCGTGCGCCTTAATCATCGACTGACCCGGCCGGCGTGGCACGAGTGCAGAGGACTTTGCCGATGGCGGAAATGCGACTCGCATCCTTCGAAGAAGGAACGCCGGCAAGGAGGCGCCGCGCGAGAAGGACGAGCGCAGCGCGCGTCGCAAGCTGCAGCCTCCGCACATCAACTACTCGCTCAAAGAATCCGAAATCTTTGAGGATATCAACTACATTACCAAGGTTCGTGTTGGCGTGTGCTGGCGTGCTGGCTTGCCATCGCGAGTACGGCACGAGGCTCACCTGAACATTGGTGTGCGTGAGAGTAGCATCGGCCTGGAGATGTACACTTTGATCGTCAACGCTGGGTCGCGCTCGTGGCGCCGCGTCCATCGAGCTGATGTCGAGTGCTCCTCGCGCAGTGAGGCCCCATGAATGGAGTCCCCTCTCTCTGTCTCTCTCTCTCTCTTACTCTATCGTGCCGCGCTCGTTGCTGTGTATTATGATCGACCACTCTCTCTATCTCTCTCTTGGCATCTCTCGCCCTCTGTCTCTGTCTCTCTCTGTCTCTCGTGCAAGTGCCCGTGTCGTTTGTGTCGGTATCTCCGCGCTGCGTCCAGTTGTTGCGATGCACGTGTTGCCGCACTAGAACCAACCAACCAACCAACCATTTAACCAACCAACCAACCAACCCAGCACTACCCCCAAGTAAATATTCAACAGCGTCAACGAACACCAGCAGCCGAGTAGCGTTGCGGCTCCTGATACAACAGCAGCCGTTGTCGTGGTGGTCGTTGTTTCGCTGCCTCGCCGTCATCGCCACCACCCACTGCATCAACTCCCGAGCTCCACCCGACTCGAGTCGTTCACCGTGCCACTCACCATGACCTCTCACGAGATCATCTACCACATCACCGACCAAGCCACGTGGGCGACGGCCGTCAAGACCCGCAGCTACGAGAACCAGGTACCCACGACCCTCCCTCGCCCTCGCTCGCTCGTTCGTTCGTTCGCTCACGAACCTCTCGCTACTGTAGTCGCTGCGCACCGAAGGCTTCATTCACCTGAGCAGCCCCGAGCAGCTGACCGGCTCGTTGAACCGCCACTTCAAGGACGCGACATCGGTGCTGGTGCTCGAGGTCACGGTCAAGAAGCTCACGTCGCCGCTCAAGTGGGAGGCCGTGGCGCGCGGCCAGCCGCTCTTCCCGCACCTCTACGGCCCGCTGAACCTCACGGCCGTCACAGATGTGATCGAGCGCAAGCGCACGGGCCCCGTGTGGGAGGAGCTCAAGAGCACGCTCGACATTGATAGCGAGTTCGCGTCGCGCCTCGAGCAGGGCTGGAAGAAGGCGCAGGAGATGCAGGCCAAGGCCGACAAGCCCTTCGACTACGAGAACGACTACTCGTCGGACCACTACACCGACGAGGAGGAGCTCGCCAGCAAGGCCGCCGGCAAGGTCGAGGTCGCCATCCCGACCAAGTTCGTCGCCGTCGCTGCCGAGGAGGAGCAGGCCGGCGACGACGACTGGGAGGACTGAGCGCGCCTGCCACAGTCGGCGTGCAATGTCATGAGAGATTGAGAGAGACCACTGGTGTCAAATAGAGATTATAGGCTCTCGAGCAAGCGAGGGCGTCGAGGCTCTCGCTCGTGCACGAGAGGGAGAGAGATTGTATTGCAACACTACTATGACGATGGTCTGTACAACTGGATGAGCAGAGGCTCGGGTGCTCGCGGCTGGCGCTACACTCCACCTCCAGAGGACTTGCGCGAACTGGCGCCTCCCACCAACGAGCCCGTGATCATGTCGGTCAACACGTGTACCCACTACGATCATGTGCATACAGCAACCGCCAATGATGGTCCTTGTTGTTAGTTCACGTAGTACAATCAGAGAGAGCACGGGCGCGAGCTGCCACCATACCTCGAGCTTTGAGTCTGGACTCGGCGCCACGATACTGTACACGTGCTTGCTCTTGTCGCTACGGCGCACGCTAAAGGCGTTCTTGGGCTCCTTGAGGTCCCAGAGAATGCAGTCGCGAACCGGTATCGTAGCAATCTCATGCATTCTACCGTATCCATCCAGCCACCCAGCCATCCATCCATCGATGAGTGAGTAAGTCGCCGTGTACGCGCGCTCTCTCGCCGTGACAACGTACTTGTCGCCCTTCTTCTTGGCAATCAACAGCAAGTCCGAGAAGAGAATCAACTCGGTGCGGCTCTTCTTGCCGCCTGTCGACACGTACGACACCGATTCTTGCTTGAGCAGCTTGCGCGCCGGAGAGGCGAGAAAGTACGGCTCGGCCTCCCACACCATCGCCAGCTGTATCGACATCACTTGCTGCTGGTTCTCGCACTCGCGCTTGCGCTCGTTGACCGTCGCCACCACGGCTTGGATCTTGTCGAGTGCCTTGCCGAGGTCCTGGAAGTCTGGATGCGACTCGGGCGTGAAGCGGTGCAGCTCCTTGAGTAGCAGCGGGTAGCGGCAGATGCGTTGCATCGGTTTGATCAAGAAGCTCTCGAGATCGAGCTTCCTACACTCGGGGTTGGCTTGGCACATCTACGCCCGCGCCGCCAAATCATACAACGAGCCGTTATGGCGCCGCCATGCTGTTGTACGAGCGAGCGACTTGCGGAAGCGTACCTGCAGAAACACGGCAAAGGCTGGATTGTGCTTGCGAAGCAACTGTAATGTGTCGAGCGACCTGCCTTGATTGGCACAGTAGACGGCATAGACCTTGAGGAAGTCGGCCTGCATCGTATCCAGGTCGTCAGCGCCACCAAGGCAGGCTGGCTGGCACGCAGGCTGGCAGGCTGGCAGGCTGAGTCACGTACCGAACGCAAGAATAGTTTGCCGACTGCTTGCTCGGCAGGTGGCAACTCGAACAGCTCCTGCAAACCTGCGAGCAGCTGAGCGTTGACCGGTGCCACGGTTTCGATCGGGCCAAACAAGGCCGTGACGTCGTGTGCCTCGAGATTGTGGTCGCCCTTGAGGAAGACATTCACGATGATGTTCATGTCTCGCACGTAGTCCTGCTCGGTCGAGATGATCTCGCTCAGCACTTGTAGCCTCATGCGCTCCTACGAATGCCCATCATCACCATCACGCGAGTGAGCTACGACCCGAGAGAGAACGCAAGAGCCTGCTCCACCAACCTGCTTCTCCTCGGGCGTCTCGTTGGCCAGCCGCTCCTGCATCGCACGGCGCTCCTCCTCGCGCCGTTTCTCCTCCTGCAGATCGATCACCGGCGCCGCCTCCGAGCGCTCGATCGAGAGATCCATGCTCGTGTTGAAGCGCGACAGCTTGGGCGATGAGATGGCCGACGAGCTACGCTTCTTGCTCGGCCTCAGTTTGGCGGCTGGCGACGGCGGTGCGAGCGTGTTCTCGCTCGGTGTCTTGATCTCGAGCAAGCGACGCTTGCTCTCCTCCTCGCGCTTGGTGATCTTATCGTTTGCCGCTGCAATCGTGCTCTTACTGTACATTCAAATGACTCGAGTGAGTGCCGAGTAATCACCAGAGAGAGAGAGAGAGAGAGAGAGAGAGAGAGTTTCCTAGTGACGTACAGTGACTCGAGCTGCCGTGAGACTGTGAATGGAGGCTCGGCATCCTCTTCAGCAGACGTCGCCTCGGTGCCTTCGGGTACCGTGGGTCGATCGGCAATCTCGCGGAGCTCGAGGAACGCAGCATACAGCTCGTAGTACTTTTGCTTGTAGTCCTGTGACTCCTCTTGGATGCGCAACATGGCCGCGAGCTGCGCCTTCTGCGCCGCCACCGTTGGGTCTTCTCCTGCGGTGCTTGACTTGACCTGACGAGGAGGCAAAGAGTTACGGTCGTTTCGTGCTGAGCTCGCTCAATGTGTAGCTACGGAACCATACCTTGGAGATGACGGGCGATTCGGCCATGATGCTGCGCACTTGCTTGAAGGGCCGCAGCTCGCACTTGCCGAGCTGCGACACGTGAACGTCGATCATGGCCGAGAAGGGCTTGCCGCCAAGGATGACGCAGTTGGAACCAACCGCAAGTCCAATGTGGCCCTGCCGTCCCGTTGGACCCTTGCCGTAAAAGTGGAGCTTGCGCCACACCTTGGAATCTATGTACCAGTACGCAGCGATACTTCAGCAACGAGAACGGAAGAGAGAGAGAGAACGGGAGTAACATGCTGCATACCAACGTTGTAGATGTATGCATCATCGAGATTGTTGCCATCAGCATCGACACCGCCGTGGACGATGAGATTCTTGCCGATCGACAACGCCGCATGGCAGCGGCGCGCCGGTGGACAGCCGGGCGACGTCATCTTGTACCACGAATAGCGCACGGTGTCAAGCACATAAAAGTCGTTGCAGCAGTCGTGGCCGTTCGTGGTGCCACCGAACAAATACAGGCGATGGCCGATCATGGTGGCAGAGTGATGGAAGCGTGGCGACGGAGCTCCCGGCAGCTGGTTCTTGGTCCATCGCAACGAGCCGAGCTCGAGCATGTACACGTCGTTCGTTGGCGTGAGCTTGCCAGCCTCCAGCTGCATACCGAAGGCCACCAGAATCGAGGGAGCATCGCCCATGAAGAACTACACGCATCCAAGCAAGCCATCGAATAGTGAGTGGGCTGTCGTTGCTGCCATCGCTGCTGCTGCTCGAACCTTGTTGGCTGTATGTCCGAATCGAGGTGAAGGAATGTCTCCACTCGGCTTCAACCTCGTCCATGTGTTGGTGTCTATCAAGAGCGAGAGCGAGAGAGCCACGAAACGTGAGAGAGCAGCTCTTCCTCTCTGCTGGAATGGCATCGTTCGCCTCGGCTCGTATCGTACCAGACTTGAAGGCATACGTGTCGTTGATCGCGATGTTGTCGTTGGTCTGACCACCGAACAAGAAGAACGTCGAGTCATCGGCCACGATCGAGTGCCCCATCAACGGCGGAGGCGCCTTTCCAAGAGGCGCGATTTTCTCCCACTGCCTCGTGGCAATCACCCGAGTGAGCGAGAGCAATCCATGAGCTGAGTGATGCACTCGCACTCGCACTCGCGCAAACGAACCTTGAGGTCTTCAGCGCTTGGGCCACTGAAGCGCAACACGGCAATGTCCGAGTAGATGTTCTTGTACTCTTCATCGCTGCCGCTGAAGATATACACGTCGCCTACACCGTTGGGAGCATCGCAATACGTGGCACAAAGCGAGAGAGAGAGAGAGAGAGAGAGAGAGAGAGAGAGAGAGCGAGGTCGTTAGTTGGAGTTAGATTGGACTAACAGCCGATGCGATCTCTCATTCGAGGCTGCTCGTATCAGCATCGAACATACCAACGGGCGAGGCACACGCGGCGCTGTGATGGCGAGGCATCGGTCGGAAGCCCTTGGCGATCGGCACCTCCTGCCACGTGATGATGTCGCTGTCATCGTCCTCCTCGTCGAGCGACGTGGTCGAGCCCGACGACGACAACGACTGCAACAAACTCGCTCCAGAGCTACCGGTACTGAGCGACGATGGTCGCGGATCGACGCCGAACGAGCCAGCGCTGCCACTCTTGCGAGTCTCGGGCCGCAGATGCAGCGACTCGGTGTGTGACGGCGGCGTCGAGATCAACATCGCCGGCGTCGCGCTCGGCGATGGTGCTGCTTGGCCCTGAATGTTGTTGCCAGACGTCGAACGAGGGATGGATGACGCCGCTCCGCCATTGCCTGATCCACTGCTGCTGCTGCTGCTGCTGCTACTGAGGCTCCCGGCGCTTGCGCTCGTGGTGATGGCGCCCGAGAGATCGCTGGCGCTCGAGCTCAGTCCAACAGGCGCATCGCTCGAGAGCTTCTTGCGCTCGCGCTCGCTCTTGAGGTACTGCCGCACAGCCGACGCCGATCGAGGTCCACTAAAGTTGAACTGGACTTCGCCGGCGCTGGAGCCTGCGGCCGACGAGAGGTTGACGGCCGAGCCGCTGTGTCGTTGTTCGCTCGAGCTGCCGCCGCTGCCGCTGCCTCCGGTAGCCACGAGCACCGACGACGTGCCAATGCGCGAACCCGTACGGCGGTCCTTCTTTGGCGTCCACGACATGGTGGTGCTGCTGCTGGACGGCCTATCGCCGAGCTCCTGCGCCTAGCGAGCCTGCTCGATTCGAGGCACGACCTGTCACGAGGGTGTACGGACGCTCTGCCGCGCGTGTGTGTTGTGGCTTGTGCGTGCTTGTGTTGTGTTGTACGCGCAGCCAAGAGACGAAGACGAAGTAACATCGCTTTCTGCAGACTTTGGCGAAGTTGCGAAAATGCGAAGATACTATCCAATATCCAACTCAACCCACAATAACCAACCCAATCCAACTCAACCAACCAAACCAACCCAACCGAGCCTGCTTGATTGCTTGCTGTCGTTTAGTTCCTGAACGTAGTTCATCCCGTCCGTCCGAACGAACGAACCAACTCTCCGAAATTCACTCGCTCACTCGGCTAAGGATTCCAGGAGGAGTGTCGTTCGTAGAAGGTCGGCCGCCACTCGCTCCACTGCGGAACCACCTGGCTTGCTTGCTTGTGTGTGTCCCGCCCATACATACACATCATATATTGCCGATATTGCAAGCGTTGTACAACACGCGCACCTCACGCGTGTGGCGACAGGCGAGCGAGAGCGAGAGCGGCGGTTAGTCCACGTCCAGCTCGACGACACGCGAAAAGTACAGCCGATTCTCGGAGCCTATTCTGTAGCGCGAGCCATAGCACTGCGCCCAGAGATGCGAGGCGATCTCGAGCATCAGCTCGATCGGCAGGTGGATCAAGGCCGGATGCATCTGCCGCAGCAGAAACAGCGTGTGGAGTTGCTGACGGAACGCCAACGCTGTCCGACAGTGCGTCACCGGTCGCCACATGTTGAGTAACTCCTGTGAAGCGAGGCGAAACACTCGCTGTTCGTCAGTACCACCGCAGGAAGCCTGCTGCTGCAAACGAGCGACCGTGCGTACCGTCGATGCCCATTGAGTAACTTCTTCGAGCAGCGGAATGCGCACGGCAGTACTCAACATGTTCTGGACACGCTCGTCGATCAAACCAACAAACACGCGCTCATGCATACTGACGCACTCGGCGAGATTGCTATGTGTGTACACCGCACAATCGCACGCTCAATTAGCACACTGTCCCTTCAATAGCAGCAGCAGCCATCGTGGTCGTCGTCGTCGTACCCAACCAGTGTGATCATGGTGTTGACAGTACGATGGTCTTGCATATGCAACGGCATCGCCGCAAACATGAACGTGAAGGCAAAGTTGATGTACGGGAGAATCATTTCCACTGCACGTTGAAACGCGCTCGTTCAACGTTAGAGAGAGAACTCAGCTCATCGAGATGGCGTTGGGTGTACCTTTGTCACACTCATGTAGGCCGCATATTACAGTAGCCATCACACCAAGAAGAGTTTCGCACCAAACTACATCGTCGATGATCTGTTTGCAAGTTCGGTGGCAGCCATGGTGAGCAGAACCATCGTGACGGTTCCGAGAGTTCGACGTACTCCTGGCGATTCGGCCCACGCCTGCACGAGCGAGAACAGACGATCGACGTAAGGCACAAATACTGCTTTGGCCGTGCAACACAGTTCGGCGAGCGTCGTCAAGGCGTCGATCTGGTCCCCAGAGTGACGGTCATTAAAGTTCTACAACCATGTAGCAGCAGCAGCAGCAGCAACGATTAGATTATGCATGAGAAATGTGAGAGTGAGCTGCGCATACGTTTGCGGTTCGAAAGAGCTCCCGAACGAATAGCTCGGTGTGACGCTCGAGTGAATCCCGTGGCGCACATTGAATGTACTCGGACATGAGACATATGGCGATGGGACGCAAGTCTTGATCGGGTGACTCGAGATACTTGGCGACGATGGTCAGCAATCGTGGTGCATAGCCCGCGAGCTTATTGGGACCCAATGCTACATATGTAGTGCGTATTGTGAGGGTGTTGGCGTGAGTGATTCGTCGGCCTGCACCTCGCAGAATTGGGAACAGTACCAGTATTGACGCCTTGCAAGAGTGTCAGAATCTCCTGGCGCACATTGATCGAGTGTGTGGTCTCGAGCAGCTGTGCCGTGAGCGCCATGATCTCGTCCACCACTTGCTCGAGCTGCTCATTGAGTCGCCACGTCAAGCCACTCAACGCGATGCAACTGAGCTCTTGGAGCTTTGGGTTCGAGATGGTGAGCGTGGCATCGGACAGTTGCTTCAAGAACTGTATCAACAGGCCCTGCAGGTACGGGATCGACTCGTCCGGTGCCAGGCGCTCGAGCTCCTCGATCGCCTCGTACACGGTGAGCGATAAAGTCTCATCTTCAAGGATCGCGGGCCTGCATCAAAAAGTGAGATGGTTAGAAGGCAAGTGCGCAATCGACGACGACTGGATTGCGTGGTGGTGCATGTTGTTACCGTTTGCTGAGCAGAATGACCTTGTCCATCAAATGCTCGTAGATCGTAGCGGCTGCACCACTGATCTCAGGAACTGCGATCGCATGAATAGACTACAAAGTGGCACACAATCATGAGCATACACCCCACGTGGGCGTGCAAGGAATCTTTCTCTCACGCGCAACATGCGTACACTCGCGGCGTTGGCGGCGACCACAGCACTCTCATCCGAGAGCAGAGGGATCGCGGCTTGTATGATTTCGAACTGCTCTTGATCGGCGAAGCCTTGGAACTTGTTGATCGCATGCGAGGCCGACAATCGCATATCGTAGTGCTCGGACGTGAAGCACGCAACGACGTCGGGTAACAGGGGCTGCATGGTTTGTTGCATGAAAGGGATCAGGACACTACGAACACCACGAGCGAACGCCACGAGCGAGCGCCACGAGCGAGCGAGCGAATGAGATACATGCACGTACCAACGTTACACTCGGTGGTAGTCGACAGTGTATGGCTGATAGCAGCACCAATGCAGCCTCGCGATGCTTCCATTCCTATGTCATTGATACCGACATGGTTCAGAGTCAGAATCATAATCATACGGGTCGATTGAGTGACGGCATTCGTTCGTTCGCTCGCTCGTTCGTTCGTGCCTCATGCGTGAGGTTGCTCCTCACGATCGGTACAAAGTGCTCGACTGCAAAGTCCAGTCCAAGCACCTCGGTCATGACGTTGAGCATGGTCATGCTCGATTCCCGCACGGGATCGTCCGGCATATCGTCTTGCGTGATGATCAACGTGCTGAACATTGCTTGGCACACGGGAGTGGCGTTGGGCCCGAGCACCGACAACACATGCTGGCGAGCGACCTCGGGCGGGTGCGAGAGAGTCTCCTCGATCGCACGCAGTACGTTCGGAACCAGCTCAGCTTGCTCCTCGCTCATGTGTTGTGCAGCGAGAACTCCAGGCCCAATGAGCGTATGCCCAAAGTACCCGAGCAGCTGCTCGTGATCAAGGTGAAAGTGAGGATGGTGATGCTGATGATGATGGAGGTGGTGATCGTTGTGGTAGACATCATCGTCGTCGTCGTCGTCGTAGAGCTCGTCGGTGTACACCTCGTCGTCGTCGTCTTCAGCATCTGATGACATGGTGCTTGTTGTAGTGTGGAGAACCGAGACGATCGATCGGAAGCTACGACGGAGATAGATACGAGCTTGTGGCGAACGGTTGAGATACTCGAGCACCACGAGCAACACACCGACGACGACGACCAACCACCACCCCAAGTACCAAGTGGCTTGTTGATCAATGATCGTCAATAGTCCGATAGCTTGATATCAAGGCAACAGATACGTGGTGGTGGTGGTGGTGGTCGTGGGTGGAGTAGGAGGTGTTTGTGAGAGCGAGGCAGCAAACGAATATCTCTCTCGCATCAAATCGTGCTTGGAAGAGATCTTGATCTCGATCTCTCGCGAATAAACCATAAATATCACGATAATTATCTCTCGATATAAAATCATCAGCTGTGTGAGAGAGGACACCATCATCCACGAATGATCATGGTGAGCGGCCGCTCTCACGAGATGAGTTTATTGCGATCGAGCGTCTTGATGGTCAACAGACCCGAGTCGGCGACGGCGTCCATGAAGATACGCAGCTTGCCGTGATATCGACCTGGTCGCAACCACGACACGTGCTCGATGCCCTGCTCGGCGGCACGGGCTGCGAGCACCTCGCCGAGAAGCAGTGCGGCCTCGGAGTTGCAGTTGTTGGTCTCGGATCGGTGGCGTGCTTGCTGCTTGTTCTTGATGAAGACCAGCGAGCGGACGCGCTCGTCGGTCGGCACCACGCTCTGCAGCGAGCTCGGCAGCTCGCGCAGCTTGCGACGTGGAAGGCGCGCCTGAATGTCGGGTTCGCGCGTCGACACGATCACCAACGAGCGGCCGGTATCGCGGTCGACGATACGAGCCGTGAGATAGCGATTGGTCTGCTCGTAATGCAGCGTATGAATCGAGCGCTGCTGTTGTTGTTGCTGTGCCATCAAGACAGCCACGCGCCGACCGATGACGGCGCCACGCAGGAGGAGTCCTTGGCGCAGTTGACCCAATAGCGCCATGGAACGGAGAGGGGGAGAGAGATATATCGATGTAATGTGAGATGTCTGGGGAGCGAGGGAGCGGAGCGTGTGAGGGATGCGTGCGCAAGCGAGTAACGAGACAACTGGATCGAGATCGATTGCACACGCAACTATCAAGACTAATCTCCATCATATCGTGATGATGATCATATCGTGATGATGATACTCAATCAGTGAATCTGTTGATTGATTCATTCATTCGTTCGTTCATTTGGAGCCGAGGTAATACTCGCGCACTCGTTGAAAGGCTTGCTCGTAGTTGTAGATCGGCTCATAGCCCAACAGCCTGCGCGCGAGCTCGTTGCTAAAGTAGCTGTTCGACCTCGCAATCTGCATGACCGGCGGCGTGAGCTTGAAGAAGTCGTTGCGCGACGACGAGCCACGCATACGCGTGATGAACTCGGACAAGTATGCCAGCGGCCACGAGAGGCTCGGCGGCAGCAGCTTGATATCGGACTCGGAGCCTCCGAGTGCCTTGGTCTATGCATTGAGTTGAGTTGAGTTGAAATGAGTTAAGTTGAGTTGCAGCATCAGCGGGAATGCGCGCGAGAACATCTGGACCGTACCAGACGCGTCCAGAACTCGAGGTACGGCATCGGGCCATTGCCAATGAAGAAGGCCTTGCCAGCGACAGGCGAATCGAGTGAGAGCCGAGCCTCGGCGAGTAGTTGTCCATGAACCATGTTCTCGACGTAAACCCAATCCTGATTGCGTGAGTGATGGAGTGAGTAAGAGGTCGGGGTGATAGGGAATGGGTGTGGTACATCACAGCTGAGTAATCGAATGAGCTTTCGATGCGTACGTGAATGTTGGTACTACCGAGCAACTCGTCGGGCTTGCCCTTGATCCAGATCGCATCTGCCATGAGCTGCACACGCACACCAACCGAACGAACGAAAGTAAGATTGATCGATCGAGTCACATCAGAGTGTGTGGTGTTGTTGCAGGTGGCCGGCAGAGCGACGCACATTGTCACGCGGGCCAAACAGGCCATTGGGGCGAATCGATACGGTAGCGAGTCCGTTCCTGCCGTTGGCTTCGAGCGTCGCCTTCTCAGCCAAGGCCTTGGTCTCGGCGTAGTGGTTCACGGGGTTGGTGGCCAACGGGACCGTCTCGTCGACGTTCTTAAAGTCCGAGCCGTCATTGAAGATGGCCGACGTGGTGCTGCGCGAGCCGTGTGTTTGTGTTTGTGGTTAGGTGCGGCTCCGTTATGACACTCCACTGATTGACGCACCTCGTTTGGATGAGCTTCTTGACGCCAAACTTGATGCAGGCATTGATGACGTTCTAATGCAACGATACGCCTCGCCAGTTCGTGAGGAGCTGCCACGAGAGAGAGAGAGAGAGAGAGAGACAGAGAGAGAGATCGGCATCGGTTGGAGCAGCTTCGAGAGTACCTGCGTGCCAATGACATTGACGTTGTAGATCGCCTGTCGTTGGAACGGCAAGCGGCTCCAATAATCGACCAATGCCGCCGTGTGGTACACCACGTCGACGCCCTCACATGCCGCATTAACAATCGTCGAATCAGTGACGTTGCCCTTGAAATTCGAGATGCGCGAGATTGGAAGCGCGATATCAGTACTAGAAGTCACTCGAAGCTGCTCGATCGCAGTCACTAGTTGAGCGTACTTGAACGTAATCTACGGCATGGTCATCGCTGAACACCGTGGTTGATTGAGGAGCGAGATCGAGCACTCGAACGCGGCTCTCTCCACGAGCCAGCAAGGCCTCGACGATGTGCGAGCCCAGGAAGCCGCCACCGCCGACAACGAGATACTGCAGCCCGGTACGCTCGGTCTATTGACACTCACAGATGAGCGCTCGACACGCTAGCGTTCGAGAGCTCGCGCTCTACTGCCACGCACGTACATGGACCGGCACGTTCGGTGTGCGCTTGAACATACGCGGTCGCTTGCCTGCGCTGCCGCTGCTGCTGGCGCCGCCGCCCGAGAGGCTGCGCAGCGCGAATATCACACCGAATGCCAACACGGCGATCACTGCCACGATCGCCAACGAACTCATGATTCCAGCCAACCCAAAGATCAAGCAGGCAACAGCAGCAACAGCAACGACGACAACAACGCGCCGACAATACTCCGGAAGCGAGCGATGCGAACGAACCGAAGCGAACAAACGAATGAATGAAGGAACAGCAGCGCCACACAAATCGAATCCCAAAAAGGCGGCCACCACGTGCACGTGCTCAGTGCAGCTCCCTATCCACCAACGAAACCAACAAACCCACCCGAGTACGCACATTCTCCCTCAGTCTCTCCCGCGCACGTGCTCGCCACACCCACACGCGCTCGCTCTCCCTCGTCCTCCCTCCACGCCATGCAGCGCATCTGCCGCCTCGCTCCCCCTGCTGCGGCCTTCTCTGGCGCTCGCAGGTTCATGACCTCGAGCGCGAGCTTGGCGCCCATCGAGGTGCAGCGCCGCCGCATCAAGCACCAGGCCAACAACCGCGGCATGAAGGAGAACGACATCATACTCGGCACGTTCGCTGAGCGGCATCTCGCGACCATGTCGCAGCAGGAGCTCGACCAGTTCGACAAGATCTGCGAGCAGATCGATCCCGACATCTGGGGCTGGCTCACGGGCTCGATCCCCATACCCGACGAGCTCAACACGCCCGTGATGGCCAAGCTGCGGCAGCACCTCAACACCAACCCGCTCAACTACCGCAGCAAGTGAGAGCGACGCGAGCTTCCTTCCTTCCTCGAGTGGGTAGATGTTTGGTTGCGCTCCAAAGCTTCAGTATGCAATCCATCTCAATCTCTCGGCGAGATATACGTGTGAATGAATGAACGAACGATGATATGCTGCAGCTTCAAGCAAGCAAGCGTTCGGGGAAGCAGCAGCGCCCCAGAGCGAGAGCGAGCAGCAGCACCTGAACACACAACCACACCTCGATATCAACCACTCACTCATCGCTAGCACGCCGCCACACACATCTACCTACCTATCTACTTCGTCGCGTCATCGTCGAGCAAGTTGCCGATCCCAGGGACGCAGGACTCCCGCGCTTTGGGCACGGGCGGTTATTTGGCGCGCAAAGACATTGGCGGTTAGCGCGCTGCTGCTGTTGGGCGGGAGAAAGTACCGCCGTCCTCAGAGGCCGAGCACAGAGAGCGCGCCAAGAGTACGGTGCTGCCTCTGGAGCCTCGTCGCTCATTCGCTTGCTCGCTCGCTCTCGCTCACACCCTCCCTCGACCGCTCGACCCATCCGTACCTCGAGGGCCTCATTCGCCCCTCTCCTGTGTGATTCGACAGCACGTGTGGCCATCGGTCAGTCTGTGAACCACTCTCCGTTCACGTTTGTGTTGATATACACCCTCGCACGCACCCCGACACACCACCACCATCGTGGTTGCACGCGCGTGCTCGTGCTTCGTGTGCCAGCGTATCAAACCCACGTTCGCTCACCTCTACCCCACGGTAGAATCTACCACCACCACCACCACCACCATGAGTTACTATCCTCGCGGTGCGGCACCGAGCGCGATCGCTGAGCTCGCAGCGTCGATGGACCCGATCTACTCCCCTATCTACTCTCCGGCCACCTCGCCACCCACTCCCATGTCGTCGTTCGCGTCGCTGCAGCCCAACGATCCATGGGCCTACGTCGATGCCTCTGCCCGACGCACTCCCGGAGCTGGACGCACGATGCCTGGCACTGAGCCCGACTGGTTGTTGGCTCCCGACGTGTCACCTGCCACCAATCTGAGCCACACGCTCGAGAACGCTGTGCACGCGAGCCACTCGGCCTTCTTGCAATCGCCCTCGTCGCTGCTCGGCACCAACGCAACCAACTCCACCAACGGCGGTAGTGCTACTGCGGCTGTAGGCGGCAGCGGCAGCAGCAGCTCGGCTTCGTCGGCCTTGCTTATGTCGTCGGTCTCGGCGCCTGCCTCCTCGCTGCCAGTCTCGGCGCCTAGCTCGGGCTCTTCGTCTGTGGCGTCGCTCTCGCCTCCGCTCGACTCGACTCCACTGCGTAGCGGCCTCCCACCGAGCTCCTCGACCAACAACTACTGGGAGTACTGCCTCTTCCCATCCTCCGCTCCTCCCACCTCAGCGTCCTCGTCGACCTCGGCCCCGGCGTCCGTCGGCTCCTCGGCCTCCTCGTCAGTGTCGTTCGCGACCCTCGCACAAGCTCACGGCGGTGCCAACCTCCACTTGATTGCGCGAGAGCCCTCGCCCGACGATGGTCCCGAGCTGCAGTTCCACCCCTTCTTGCCGCATGACATTGATGAGGCCTCGTTCCCACCGCTGCATCCGGCGAGCCACCTGCATCACCAACAGCCGCCAATCTATCATCAACAGCCCTCGCCTCGAGACCACGACTTCTATCTGCAAGCTCACCATCACCAGCAGCAGCAGCAGCAGCAGCAACAGCAGCAACAACACCACCAGCAGCATCAGTCTCCACCGACCTTCTCGACGCACATGGCAGCACCCTTTGGTCAACAACAACAACAACAAGCACCAGCAGTATCATACATGAGCTATCAACAGCATCAGCAGCAGCAAGCGCATCAGCAGCAACAGGCTTACTTGCAACACCAGCACCACCAACAGCAACCAGTAGTGGGTAGTGCCGCTTCTCAACAGCAACAGCAACAACAGCTTCACTCTGCCCCGTTTGGATATCATTCTGGCAGCTATGGCCCATCCCAACAGCAGCAGCAGCAGCAGCAACAACAACAACAACAACAACAGCTACCGATGCATCACCATCAACATCAGCAGCAACAGCAGCAACCGCACCATGTTCATCACCACCACCATCAACATTCGTATCCGAGCCTCGGTTCCGGTTCGTCCTCGCTTGGTTCTGGCTCTCTCGATGCCCATCGAAGCAGCAGCAGCGGCTTTGGCAAGAAGAAGAACAAGTACCTGACTCTGCCACTCGCCAAGTCGGCATCGTTGCCATCTGGTGCTCCTGGAATGCCATACGGCACTGATGAATCCGCCATGCCGCCGGCCGTCTACTCGTCGGGAGCTTCATCGTTCTACGCTGCCGCTCCTCCATCGTCTGTTTACCCCTATCCGCCTGCTCCCGGCCAGTATCATCAACCGCCGCCTCAGCATCAGCAGCAACAGCACCACCAACACCATCATGCTCAACAGCACCAGCAACAGCAACACGCCCCGCCGTCTCCTGGCCGCTATGCTCCCTCTCAACAGCAGCAACAACAACATCACCTCGGCATGATGGCATCACATCAGCAAAGTGGACCTTCTCACTATGGAAGCGGAGGCGGCAGTATGGTTATGCTGCAACAGCAACAGCAGCAGCAGCAACAACATCACCTGCAGCAGCATCCTGGCATGGCTGCAGGCGCTTCGTTGCAGCAACCTCCATCGTCACAAGGCAGCCGCGGCGGCTGGTTGGCTCCGTACGACCAACCGCACGAGCCTCTGTTGTCGTCGTCGTCGTCGTTGCCGCCATCGTCATCCTCGGCACCTCCACAGTCGATCGACGATGACTCGCCTACCAAGCGCCACAAGCGCGCCATCTCAGCCGGTGGAGCGCATCTGCTGCAAGCGGTACCGAGCGCCGATCTCGTCGCTCCCTCCGTACAATCAGCTTCGCCTGCCGGCACTCCGCACCGCCACCGCGACCGCTCGGTCAGTGCCACGAGTGCCTCGCCCAACGCCGCTGCCAACCGTGCCATGTATCAGCCTCAACCCGCAGCAACGCAGCAGCTCTTCTACACGCAACAGCAACACTCGTTGCACATGCAGCAGCTCCAACAACAGCACCAACATCATCATCACCACCACCACCAGCAACAACAACAGCCTCAGCATCTCCAACAGGTGCCTGGCAGCTCGCCGCCATCGTCCGAGCCTCACTCTCCTGCTCCTTCAGCTCCGGCGCCCTCGGCATCGCTCACCGAGAGCCCCAACAGCAAGCTCAAGTTCAAGAACTTTTACCGTCAGTTCAAGCACAAGGAGAAGGAGGGCTTCGATGCTGCACTGCAGTTTGCCAAGGAGAGCCTCACGTGCTTGCCCGAAAAGATCCACTACCGCGTCTATCTCGAAATCGCCGATCTCGCCAAGCGCGAGAACCGCATTCGCGAGGCGCAGCAGTACTACACCATGGTCAACGAGCAACAACCCACCATTGTGCAAGGCTGGTTGGAACACGCAAAGATGGAGGAGGAGTGTGGTCATCTTGACCGATGTCGCGTACGTCACACTGCTGATAGAGGCTCTCTCTCACTCTCTAGAGTGTAGTAGACTTACTTTTCGTTGCTTCTTCCAACACAACACAGCAAATTCTCAACAAGGGCTTGACCCACTGTCCACAAAACGAATCCTTGATGATCAAGTGTCTCAAACACGAAGAGCGTCTTCGAAATCTTGATGGCGCTCGAGCACTCCTTGGTACGTGACTACGATCATCATCAGCGTCATCAGTGTCATCATTGGAATTGCTTCTGACATGGCGTCTTTCTCGGTAAACAGGACGCATCAAGGAGGGCAACATCAGCGCCACGTGGCGAACCATCATGGAAGGTGGCCTGTTGGAGGCACGCCAAGGCAACATTCGAGTGGCTCGCATCGTATTCAACTACTTGATGGACCAGGCACCGTTGTACGGGCCTATCTATCACGAGGCATGCCGCTTCGAGGAGAAGTGCGAGGATTACTCACGAGCCTTTGCTATTGTCTCTCGAGGACTCGCTGAGAATTGTCGCTATGGTACGCTTACATTCAATAACGATTACCATGACGTCTTACTCACCTGCTCACACACACACACTCTCTCTCTAGGTCCATTGTGGTTCAGTGCCTTGCGACTGCACGAAAAGACCGCGATCCCGAATGCGACTGGCTCATCGATCGAAGAGCTCGTCGAGCGTGCCGTCAAGTACATTTCCAAGGAGCTGATCTGGAAGCTGTACAATGAGGCGGCGCAGATGGAGGACCGAGCGACGCATATTGATGCCGCACGTCGATACTACGTCAAGGCCGTGCAGCACTGTCCACCGAATCTCGTGTGGAAGGTGTGGATGGCCGGCGCACGCACCGAGCTCAACTACAACCACGTCGAGCAGGCGCGGCAGTTGCTGCAACGTGCGCTACAAGAGGTGCCGCCCAAGATGCGCGCCATGGTGTTGCTCGAGTGCAGTCGGCTCGAAGAGTACGCCAACCGCATCGACGAGGCGCGAGCCATCCTGCACCAGGCCAAGCGCACGACGCGACATGAGTGGAAGGTCTTTCTCGAGAGCGTGTTGCTCGAGATGCGCGCCAACAACCCGATCGGTGCCGTACGCGAGGCACACGACGCGCTCAAGATCCACTCGGGCACCGGCAGGCTGTGGGCCGTAATGATACAGCTGTGTGGACTCGACTCGACCGCCGGCATCGAGATTGACGACTCGACCAAGGCCAACGTCTCCTCCTCCTCCTCTCAGCCCTCGTTGCCTCTGCTCGTCGGCGGGAAGCCGCAACGCCTGCCGAAAGCATCTGCCGTCGGCAACGAAGATGACGATGACGACGACGATGACGAGGACGACGACGACGACGACATTGAACTCCAGATGCGCCATAGCGGCAGCAGCGGCGAGGACGACGACACGTCACCTCGCGAAGACAGCACCACACACGACAGCAGCAGCGGTGATGGCGACAGCGACGGCATGTCACGACAGCAGCAGCAGCAACAGCAACAGCAACAGCGTGCGCGCTCGCGAGTGCCCGTCATGGACTCGCACCTCCGTGCTGCGGTCGAGCAGGCACAACGCCACCCGGCCGACGGAAGCCACGGCGGCCGGCAGCCAAAGGACGACAACGAGCGCCGGCGCCACAGCCGACAGCAGCTGGTGTTCCAGCGCGCACTCCGCGAGGTGCCCAAGTCGGGCGAGGTGTGGTGCGAAGGCGCCCGCATCGCGCTCGCGCGTCGCGACTTTGCGACGGCGCGCAAGTATCTCGACTTTGCGATCCAGTTCACGCCGCAGTACGGCGACTCGTTCATCGAGTTCTTGCGTCTGGAGCTCCTCGAGCACGGCGCGCACGCCAACATCTCGGCCGTCGACCAGGCGTGCGTCAACGCCGACCCCAACTACGGCGCACTGTGGCTGCACTGCAAACGCCACCCGCTCGACTCGACGCGCCAAGTGCTGCGTGTGGCGCGATACCTGCTGCTGCGCGAGCTGCATCCCAAGCACGCCCGTGCCATGTACCAGAACGACATTGCGCTGTGCAGCACGTGTGGCCAACAAGATCTGCCGCCCGACCCCGATGGCTACACTTTCCTCGAGCTCTCGGTCAACACCATCTATCAGGACATTCATTCGCGTTCCAACGACGAACGTCGAAAGGCCATCTTCTTGTAAAGACCATCCCCAACCAACCACAACCAACCAATCTGTTATATAGTAGTGTTTATTGTTGTTATCATTATTACATTGTTTATCAATCGACTGAACTCTCTCTCGCCAAACAAACATGAATGAATGATTGAGTTAAGCTCACCAGTCCTCAAGTAAGAGGAGCAGTTTGCTCTATGATTCACCCTATTCTCTTGGTTGCTCGCTCTCGTTCATTCGTTCGTGTGCTCGCTCCATCCATATCGCTATCTCTCATCAGCTGCTCGGTCTCCAATGGCCGGTAAGCTCAAGGCCGCCGACTTGAAGGCACAACTTGGCTTTCAAGTCTCGAGCGAGGACCCAGAGGAGCTCTTCACGCTGCAGGACAAGGTTGATATTGTCGTTGGGCGTATTGATGATGGCGATGATGCTGATGCTGATGATGGTGATGGTGATGCGTCGCGTCTCTAGCTTGGTAAAGGAAGCTACGGCCATGTGTACAAGGCTGTGAACCGTCGAACTGGCGAGGTGGTGGCTATCAAGATTATCAGTATCGATGCGCCCGATGTGTTGGCCGATGTTCGACAGGAGATCCAGATACTCTCCGAGTGCCATCACGAGAACATTGTCAACTATCTCGGCTCGTACTTTCGAGATGACAATCTATGGGTGCGTCTCGAGGACCACAAAGTCTTATCTTTGGATTGATTGGTTGGTTGATTGATTGATTGATTGGATTGATTGGATTGATTGGATTGATTGATTGATTGATTGATTGATTGATTGATTGATTGATTGATTG